>ERZ1031719.41-NODE-41-length-71160-cov-43.307250_pt1 | contig 71160 bp, 51 predicted proteins | sample MGYA00516702_ERZ1031719 | MGnify/ENA primary metagenome ERZ1031719 (study PRJEB33719, sample SAMN04261227) | wastewater metagenome | biome: rural village; feature: human; material: feces | host: Homo sapiens | place: El Salvador | collected 2013-01-07 ...
TTTACGTTCCAACCTCTCTTATTCTCCTTTGGCTGCTTTAGAGCTTTATGTTAACTTTGCTATATCGAAGAACTTCATCATATACTCTTACTGGAATTCAAATTCAGGACTTATATAAAAATAAAAGGTGTATCCCATTGCTGAGATACACCTTATTATATATATTCGAAATGATATATTCGAATCTGATGATGATTAATCAATTTTCTTCGGATGATTAATCATTGTTGTGATCCAAAGAATCGTTGAAATCCTTAGGAGCCTGCTCATCATTACGATGCTCATAACGGCGTGGCTGACGAGCTGGACGGTCACCACGACCCTCATGACGGTCATCACGACGAGGGCGACGCTCACCACGCTCTGGACGTGGACGACGCTCACGCTCAACATAACCCTCTGGCTTTTCCATCAACACACGGTGAGAGAGCTTGTACTTGCCAGTCTTAGGATCAATCTCCATCAACTTCACCTTGATCTTGTCGCCTTCCTTGATGCCAGCCTCTTCAACTGTCTCAAGACGCTTCCAATCAATCTCAGAGATGTGGAGCAAACCATCCTTACCAGGGAGAATCTCTACGAAGCAACCGTAAGGCATGATAGAACGAACAGTACCCTCGTAAACCTCACCAACCTCAGGAACAGCTACGATAGCCTTGATCTTACCCAAAGCAGCATCGATAGAATCCTTGTTAGGAGCAGATACCTGTACGTGACCCTTACCATCAGTCTCCTCGATAGTGATAGTAGCACCAGTATCCTCCTGCATCTGCTGGATAATCTTACCACCAGGGCCGATAACAGCACCGATGAACTCCTTAGGAATATCGAATGCTACGATACGTGGAACCTGTGGCTTCATCTCGGCACGTGGCTCAGAGATAGTCTCCATCATGCAGTTGAGGATGTGCTCACGACCAGCCTTAGCCTGCATCAAAGCCTCCTCAAGAATCTCGAAGCTCAAACCATCACACTTGATATCCATCTGTGTAGCAGTCAAGCCATCGCGGGTACCAGTGGTCTTGAAGTCCATATCACCCAAGTGGTCCTCATCACCGAGGATATCACTGAGGATAGCGTACTTGTCCTCACCTGGGTTCTTGATAAGACCCATAGCGATACCAGAAACTGGCTTCTTCATAGGAACACCTGCATCCATCAGGGCGAGAGTACCGGCACAAACAGTAGCCATAGAAGAAGAACCGTTAGACTCCAAGATCTGGCTTACCAAACGAACTGTGTAAGGGAAGTCTGCAGGAATCTGACCCTTCAAACCACGCCATGCCAAGTGACCGTGACCAATCTCACGACGGCCTACGCCGCGCTGAGCCTTAGCCTCACCTGTAGAGAATGGAGGGAAGTTATAGTGAAGGAGGAAGCGCTGGTAGCTCTTCTCGAGCACACCGTCGATAAGCTTCTCATCCATCTTTGTACCAAGAGTACATGTAGAGAGAGACATAGTCTCACCACGCTGGAAGATAGCGCTTCCGTGAGGCATTGGGAGTGGAGAAACCTCGCACCAGATAGGGCGGATTTCTGTAGTAGCACGACCATCAAGGCGCAAGCCCTCATCGAGGATGCAACGGCGCATAGCATCGCGCATTACGTCATCATAGTAACGGGTAGCCTCAGCGTGCTTCTCCTCCAAGTCTTCCTCAGAAAGATCGGTATGAGCAGCGTCATACTTCTCGAGGAAATCAGCCAAAACCTTGTCGAAAGCATCCTGACGTGCATGCTTCTCCAAAGCCTGATGATTGATATCGTAAGCTGGCTTGTAAAGCTCAGACTTGATCTGCTCACGGAGTTCCTCGTCGTTGATTTCATGATCATACTCACGCTTCACGTCAGTACCCTTCTCCTTAGCCAACTCATACTGGAGCTCGCACATAGGCTTGATAGCCTCGGCAGCCACCTTGAGGGCACCAATGAGATCCTGCTCAGAAACTTCCTTCATCTCACCTTCTACCATCATGATATTGTCCTTGGTAGCACCAACCATGATATCCATGTCAGCCTCTTCCATCTGCTGGAATGTAGGGTTTACAACATACTCACCATTGATACGAGCTACACGAACCTCAGAGATATAGTACTCGAAAGGAATATCTGAACAAGCCATGGCAGCTGAAGCAGCGAAACCTGCAAGGGCATCTGGCTGGTCAACACCATCGGCTGAGAGCAACATTACCTGTACGTAAACTTCTGCATGGTAGTTAGAAGGGAAAAGTGGACGCAAAGCACGGTCCACAAGACGAGAGGTAAGGATTTCCTCATCGCTGGCTTTGCCTTCGCGCTTGGTGAAACCACCAGGGAAACGACCAGCAGCACTGTACTGCTCACGGTAATCTACTTGCAAAGGCATGAAATCTGTACCCGGAACTGCATCCTTTGCTGCACAAACAGTTGCGAGAAGCACTGTGTTACCCATGCGGAGAACCGCAGCACCATCAGCCTGTTTTGCAACTTTTCCGGTCTCAATTGTGATGGTTCTTCCATCAGGCAACTGAACACTTTTTGTAATTACGTTCATCTAAAATTTAAAAACTTATTGTTTTGTCTAACATCTAATATCTAAAACGCTGCAAAGATACCTTTTTAATTATTAATAAACGAATAAATGTGCAACTATTTTCTGCTTTTTTAAATATTTTATCTATCTAAGAGACCATATTCACAATTTTATTGCTACCTTTGCAGTCGATAATTTTGCAAAATACAGAAATTCATGAAAATAACCAGAATCTTTTCAGTGGCAGTGATCATGGTTGCTGCGCTGGCTTTCACTTCTTGTCATAACAAGAAATTTCATATCAACGGCAACATTACTGAAGCCAAGGACTCCATGCTCTACCTGGAGAATATCGGTCTGAACGGTCCTGAGAAAATAGACTCGGTGAAGTTGGGCAAAGACGGTTCCTTCGCTTTCGAAGAAAATGCCATGGACTCTGTTTCTCCTGAGTTCTATCGCCTGCGTATTGCCAACCAGACCATCAACCTCTCTATTGACTCTACGGAAACCATCTTCGTAAAGGCTGCATACCCTACGATGGCTTACAAATACGAGGTGGAAGGTTCAGAGAACTGTTCTACTATCAAGGAACTGTCGCTCAAGCAGATGAACCTGCAGGCTACCATCAACAGTATCACCAAAAATCCAAACATGGGAGTTGACTCCATGAACGTGGCAATAGCTCAGGTGATCAACAGCTACAAGCAGGACATCAAGACCCAGTATATCTTCAAGGCTCCAATGAAGGCTTCTTCCTACTATGCTCTTTTCCAGACCATTCAGATAGGTGGAACCAACTCCCTGTTGTTCAATCCACGCAACAACAAGGATGACATCAAGGTGTTTGCTGCCGTGGCTACCAGTTGGGATACTTACTATCCTAACGCTGAGCGTGGCAAGAACCTCCACAACATCGCCATCCAGGGCATGAAGGACGTTCGCATCATGGAAAACCAGATGGCAGAGCGACAGATTGATGCCAGCAAGGTGAGCGTAAATGGATGCATCAACCTCTCGCTGACAGACAACAAGGGTGTGGTACGCAATCTTACCGACCTCAAGGGCAAGGTAGTGCTGCTCGACTTCCATCTCTTTGCCAACAGAGAGAGTACCAAACGTATCATGATGCTCCGCGACCTTTACAACAAGTATCATGCTGCAGGTCTGGAGATTTATCAGGTATCCGTAGATCCAGACGAGCATTTCTGGAAGACTTCTACTGCCGGAATCCCTTGGATTTGCGTGCGCGACGAAGATGGCGTTCAGGGACAAAGCTTGGCAAGCTATAATGTGCAGAGCATCCCTACCTTCTTCCTGATAGACCGCAACAATACCTTGCAGGCTCGCGATGCACAGATCAAGGACATCGATGCAGCTATCAAGAGTCTTCTGTAAGACCTTCAAGGGTCTTCTATAAGAAAAGGTTTCTAACTAACTTACTCTATCAACATTCATCAACATGGACAGATAAAACCATTAAAAATTATAAACTTAATACACTAAAAAATGAACAAGAAATTCTTTTCTTTAGCAGCCTTTGCTCTCATCACTTTGGGAGCACAGGCTAAAGTTAAATTGCCACACATTCTCGGTGACAACATGGTTATCCAGCAAAACTCAGAAGCCAATCTCTGGGGATGGGACAAGCCTGGTACGGAAGTGAAGGTCACCACATCCTGGTCTTCCCAGAAATATTCTGTGAAAACCGGGAAAGACGGCAAATGGGCTGTGAAGGTATTGACACCAAAAGCCAGTTATACGCCGCTTTCCATCACCTTCGATGACGGAGACCAGACAACTCTCAACAATATCTTAGCGGGTGAAGTATGGGTTTGTGCAGGACAGAGCAACATGGAAATGCCAGTCAAGGGATTCGGCAACTGCCCTGTCAAAGATTTCAACCAGGTGGTGATTGACGCCAAGAACTACAAGGGTATTCACTACGTCAAGATTCCAAGCGTTATGAGCATGAAGCCATTAGATGATGCCAACTGCGAATGGAAGGAAGTGAACCCGGAAACCGTGGGTGAAGCCTCAGCTACCGGCTATTTCTTTGCACAGGTAGTCAACAAGGCGCTCGACATTCCTGTTGGTCTCGTAATGGCAAACAAGGGAGGTTCGAGAGTGGAAAGTTGGCTTGACAGAGACTATCTGAAGAAGAACACCCAGGAACCTCTGGACACGAATGCCATCGTCAAGAAATTCTCATGGGATTATCATCGTCCACTCGTTTGGGGAAACGGCACCTTCCACCCTATCCTCAACTATACCATCAAGGGAATCCTCTTCTATCAGGGCTGTTCCAACGTAGGTGATCCGGCAGGACAATATACCCAGCGCCTTGCCGACCTCGTAGCTCAATGGCGCAGGGATTTCAAGCAGGGCAATGTGCCTTTCTATTTCGTAGAAATTGCTCCTTACCATTATGATAATGTGAATGGAGACTGGGGAGCCAAACTGCGTGAGCAACAGTTTAATGCGGCAAAAATAATCCCTAACAGCGGTATCATCAGCACCAACGACTGTGTCTATCCATACGAGAAGGAGCAGATTCATCCTTGCCAGAAGCAGAAGGTGGGTGAGCGTTTGGGATTCATGGCGCTCAACAAGACCTATGGCATGAAGAACGTCATAGGAGACGGAATGACTTTCAAGGAGATGAAGATAGTGGACGATACAGTCAAAGTACATTTCAACAACGAATTTGGAGCCTACAACCGCTTTGAGGGCATCGAAGGTTTTGAAATTGCCGGCGAAGACAAGGTCTTCCATCCTGCTACAGCCAAGCATTTCTGGCAGCCAGGCAATGATCCTTGGAATGAGTGCATCATCGTAACCTGTCCTGAGGTCAAGAAGCCTGTAGCACTCCGTTATTGCTTCAAGAATTTCCAGCTCGGCAATCTGGCGAATGCAGGCGGCCTGCCTCTCTTCCCATTCCGGACAGACAATTGGGAATGAGAAATGACAAATAAGAAATTTCTAATTAAATTATGCACGTTTTAGACAAATTTCAGTATTGTCCGATATGCGGTTCTCCGCATTTCGAAATCAACAACATCAAAAGCAAGAAATGCAAAGATTGCGGTTTCAGTTATTACCTCAATGCCAGCAGCGCCACAGTTGCCCTCATCGTCAATGAGAAGGATGAACTCTTAGTGGTCCGCCGTAAGAATGACCCAGGCAAAGACATGCTCGACATGCCAGGCGGTTTTGTCGATATGGACGAGACGGGTGAGGAGGCCATGGCACGCGAGGTAAAAGAAGAGACGGGTCTGGAAACTACGGAAGTCAGCTATCAGTTCAGCTATCCCAACACCTATCTTTATTCCGGCTTCTTAGTTCATACGCTCGATATGTTTTTCAAGGTGAAGGTCAAGGACTTATCTCATATAGAAGCTATGGATGATGCTGCCGCCTACTACTGGATTCCATTCTCAGAAATAGATATAGACAAGTTTGCTTTTGATTCCATCAAAAAGGGACTTACCAGATTTCTAATGGATCTTCGTTAAGCCACAGATAAATCTTCGTTCCATACTACGGAACGAAGATTTAACGATGTAATTGTGGTCAGCAGATTGTGCTTTGACATCCAGGAGTGCAACAATACAAAACAATAGCAATATGAAAAAGAACCTATTCTTCATATGCTCCTTATTTATCTCTATATTCATGAACTTCAAGTTTCATCAAGTATTTTTTATTATTTTTATATTCTTCTAAGGAACAGCCAAAACATTCTGTCAACGTGATGTTTGAGACTTTGCTTTTTAATAACGCATCTTTGATATTTCCAGAAACAATTATGCATTTTGTACCTTCTAAACTAAAAATGGGTAACGATTCATCTTGTACGCCAATACAACCTGGTTCGTCCTCAAACACATTCTCTTCCAAATTCAAGAACTTATATTTCTTTAAGTTATAAATAACATAATATTGCTTCTCAACCCCTTCTATTCTTATAGGATAGCATTTATCTGACATATCGACAAATTGAGATAGAACATCTATGATTTTTTGAGAGAAAAATTCTTCTCCACTTTCATAAAGTCGAATGATATCATATTCCTTTTTACCCGCAGCTACCGTAAATGAAACATCAGCAGGAAGAGGTTTCGTCTTGTATGGAAGCAAATATTTCCACAAGACATCATAGGATGTTTCAGAAGTAATTTCCAACATACTTCTCTTAAAACGGTGAGTCAAAAAATAAAATGAAATCATAATAATTAAGATTTTTGAATTTATTTTATTGGAGTATCAAATTTATTACCAAAATGTTTCTTCTCCATTTTATCTCGAAATTGAAAAACTTTCTCTTTGGTTAGAGAAGTTTTGTTTTCATGCATGAAAATGTCCCAATCTATAGTCAAAGCATTGCTTTTCTTTCGATGTCCATTTGCTTCACGCCACACGACATTGCCTGGCATGTCTTTATTTATGAGGTTTTACACCTTGCAAAAATAGTAGAATTATCCTAATGCCACAAGTTTTTAAGCATGTTTTTTTGAACTATCTGTCTTTTTTCTCGCAAAACATTTAAAAAACTAAAAAAAAACACTATATAATAAGGTATAAGCAAAAAGTTTATTTACTTTTGCAACCAAAAGTAATTGTGTAGAAGCTTATGCAAGAAAATTTAGTAATCGTCGAGAGCCCTGCAAAGGCAAAGAAAATCGAAGAGTTTTTAGGTAAAGACTATAAGGTGATGTCTTCTTACGGCCACATTCGTGACCTGAAAAAGAAGGAACTTAGTATAAACGAGCAAACCATGGAACCAGACTACGAGATTCCTGATGAAAAGAAAAAGCTCGTTACAGAATTGAAAGCAACTGCGAAGAAAGCCAAGAAGATCTGGTTGGCTTCCGATGAGGACCGCGAGGGAGAAGCCATCAGCTGGCACCTTTGCGAAGTTCTCGGATTGGATGAAGAGAAGACAAGCCGTATCGTCTTCCACGAAATTACAAAACCGGCTATCTTGGATGCTATTCAGCACCCACGCCACTTGGACATGAACTTAGTGAATGCCCAACAGGCTCGCCGTGTTCTCGACCGACTGGTGGGTTTCAAGCTTTCTCCAGTACTTTGGCGCAAAGTGAAACCTGCTCTCTCTGCTGGTCGCGTACAGAGCGTAGCCGTCAGACTCATCGTAGAACGTGAGCGCGAAATCCAGAAGTTCAAGAGCGAATCTTACTACCGTGTTTCTGCCATCTTCGCATTGATCAACGAAAACGGAAATGCTACGGAAGTGAAGGCTGAACTGGACAAGCGTTTCAAAACACATGAGGAAGTAGAGGCTTTTCTGGAAAAATGCAAGGATGCCAAGTTTACAGTAGAAGCTGTCAACAAGAAACCTCTGAAGCGCACACCAGCCCCTCCTTTCACAACCTCTACCCTACAGCAGGAGGCTGCCAGAAAGTTGGGATTCACCGTGAGCCAGACCATGATGATTGCCCAGAAGTTGTACGAAAGCGGACGCATCACCTACATGCGTACCGATAGCGTCAACCTCTCCACCCTCTGCACCAATGCCAGCAAGGATGAAATCATCAAGGTATATGGAAGCGAATACAGCCAGCCACGCGCCTACCACACCCATTCCAAGGGAGCACAGGAAGCGCACGAGGCTATCCGCCCTACCTATATGAATGAGACATCTATCGACGGAACCAGTCAGGAGAAACGACTCTATGAACTGATCTGGAAACGCACCATCGCCTCTCAGATGGCTGATGCGCAGATAGAGAAAACAACGATCAACATTCATATCGACAATGCTGAGGAGAAATTCGTTGCCAATGGTGAAGTCATCACCTTCGACGGATTCATCAAGGTTTACCGCGAGTCAACTGATGATGAAGATGGTACAGAAGATGCAACACACATCCTCCCTGCCATGAAGGAAGGAGACGAACTGCAGCGCCGCGAAATCACCGCTACAGAGAAATTCTCGGCAGCACCTCTGAGATATACCGAGGCCAGTCTGGTAAAGAAACTCGAAGACTTAGGAATCGGCCGTCCTTCTACCTATGCGCCAACCATCAGCACCATCCAGCAACGTGAATACGTGCAGAAGGGCGACAAGAAGGGCGTTGAACGTTCCTACACCATCGATTCGCTGAAAGGAATCAAGGTAACACAGAAAGTGAAGAAGGAAATAGCAGGCAACGAAAAGGGAAAACTGCTGCCTACAGATATCGGAATCGTTGTCAACGACTTCCTGATGGAAAACTTCCCTGGCATCATGGACTACAACTTCACAGCCAATGTGGAACAGAAGTTTGATGACATTGCCGAAGGAAAGACCGAATGGAACAAGTGGATGAAGACATTCGACAAGGACTTCGAGCCGGAAGTAAGCAAGGTGATGAATGCCCGCAGCGAGCACAAGGCTGGCGAAAGAGAATTAGGAACAGATCCTAAGACAGGCAAACCGGTATTCGTCAAGATAGGCCGATTTGGTCCTGTGGCACAGATCGGTTCTGCCGAAGACAAGGACAAGCCACTCTTTGCCCAGCTCCCTTCCAACCTGAGTATCGAAACCATTACGCTGGAAGAGGCACTGGAACTTTTCAAGCTTCCTCGCGAACTCGGAGAGTTTGAGGGCACCAAGGTGAGCGTAGGTACAGGTCGTTTCGGTCCATACGTGCAGCACAACCGCAAGTATGTTTCCATTCCTAAGGGAGAAGATCCGATGACCATCACTCTCGACAGAGCCATCGAACTCATTCAGGAGAAGAGAGAGACTGAGCAGAAACGTCACCTCAAGAGCTTCGCCGAAGATGAGAAGCTGGAACTTCTGAACGGAAAATATGGTCCTTACATCGCCTACGATGGTAAGAACTACCGACTCCCAAAGAACAAGATGGAGAATGTAGAAGCACTCACCTATGAAGAGTGCATGACCATCATCAAGGAAGCACCGGAGCCAAAAACGGCACGTCGCAGGAAATAAAAACGCAGATAGAACAACAAGAGAGAAATGAAATCAATCATCATCATAGGATATATGGGCGCCGGCAAAACAACTGTCGGCAAAGCCCTTGCCAAGGAACTCGGCGTCATGTTTTATGACCTGGATTGGTATATAGAAAGCAGGATGCGCAAGACCGTGAAGCAAATCTTCGACGAAATGGGAGAAGAGGGATTCCGACAGATAGAGCACAACATGCTGCACGAAGTGGCTGAGTTTGAAAATGTTATCGTCAGTTGCGGTGGAGGCACACCTTGCTTCTTCGACAACATAGACTATATGAACCAATGCGGAGAAACCGTCTATCTGAAGGCATCCGCAGAAACACTTTACGAACATCTGAAGATGGGCAAGGGAGTACGCCCTCTGCTGCTCAACAAGACACCAGAGGAGGTTCAGGTATTCATCAGAGAACAGCTCAAGCAGCGCGAGCCTTTCTACAGCAAGGCAAAGCATATATTCGACATCAGCGTGATGGATGATTTCGATAAAATCAATGATACCGTCCAGCAGCTACGCAAGCAGTTGGGTATTTAAAAAAGAATGATCAGTAAAGGTAAGCACCCGCAGAAAAAGGTAGCTTACCTTTATCACGTCAATATCAAAACAACATTTATAATACAGACTAATAGCAAGAACAAGAACAGAAAATGAAGAAATGGACTATTGAAGACTCGAAGGAGCTCTACAACATTGGTGGTTGGGGCACTTCTTACTTTGGCATCAACGACAAGGGTGATGTCTATGTAACTCCATGCAAGGACAATACGCAGATAGACCTGCGCGACATCATGGACGAGTTGGCTTTACGGGACATCAACGCTCCTGTATTGCTCCGTTTCCCAGACATCCTCGACAACCGCATTGAGAAGACAGCCAGCTGTTTTCAGAAAGCCAAGGAAGAGTATGGATACAAGGGAGAAAACTTTGTCATCTATCCTATCAAGGTAAACCAGATGCAGCCTGTCGTGGAGGAAATCATCTCTCACGGTAAGAAGTTCAACCTCGGACTGGAAGCGGGTTCCAAACCAGAACTTCATGCCGTCATTGCCGTGCAGGCTCAGAGCGACTCGCTCATCATCTGCAACGGTTACAAGGACGAGAGTTATATCGAACTTGCCTTGCTGGCACAGAAGATGGGCAAGCGCATCTTCATCGTGGTGGAGAAACTCAACGAGCTGGATATCATCGCCAAGGTGGCTAACAAGCTCAATGTGAAACCCAACATCGGCATCCGCATCAAGCTCGCTTCTTCTGGCTCTGGCAAATGGGCTGAGAGTGGTGGCGATGCATCGAAGTTCGGTTTGACAAGTGCCGAACTCCTTACCGCCCTCAACAAGATAGAGGAGATGGGCTTCCACGACTGCCTGCGCCTCATCCACTTCCACATCGGAAGCCAGATTACCAAAATCCGCCGCATCCAGACTGCCCTCCGCGAAGCAGCACAGTTCTATATCAACCTCCACAAGATGGGCTACAATGTAGATTTCGTAGATTGTGGTGGTGGTCTTGGCGTGGATTACGACGGCACCCGCTCTTCCAGCAGCGAAAGTTCCGTGAACTACTCCATCCAGGAATATGTGAACGACTGTGTCTATACCTTCGTGGATGCAGCCAACAAGAATAATATCGAGCATCCTAACCTCATCACCGAGAGTGGCCGTTCGCTTTCAGCCCACCACTCCGTATTGGTCATCGACGTATTGGAGACCGCTTCCCTGCCGGAAATGCCAGAGGAGTTTGAGGCAAAGGAAACCGACCACCAGTTGGTCAAGGATCTGTATGAGATATGGGACAATCTGAATCCACGCAACATGCTGGAAGACTGGCATGATGCAGAGCAGATACGTGAAGAGGCATTGCAGCTCTTCTCTCACGGCATCGTAGATCTGAAGACCCGTGCAGAGATTGAGGCAATGTACTGGAGCGTGTGCCACGAGATCAACAATCTTGCCAAGCACATGAAGCATGTACCTGAGGAGCTCAGAGGATTGGATAAGATTCTTGCCGACAAGTATTTCTGCAACTTCTCTCTGTTCCAGAGTCTGCCAGACAGTTGGGCCATCGACCAGCTCTTCCCTATCATGCCTATCCAGCGTCTGAACGAGCGTCCTACCCGCAACGCTACCTTGCAGGACATCACCTGCGACAGCGACGGAAAGATTGCGAACTTCGTTACCGACGGACATATCGGCAACGTTCTTCCTCTTCATCCATTGAAGAAGAACGAGCCATATTATCTCGGTGTATTCCTCGTTGGTGCCTACCAGGAGATTCTGGGCGACATGCACAATCTCTTCGGCGACACCAATGCTGCCCACATCTCTGTAAAGGACGGCAAATATAGCATCGACCAGATATTCGACGGCGAGACCGTAGAGGAGGTATTGGATTACGTACAGTACAATCCGAAGAAGCTCGTCCGCCAGTTGGAGCAGTGGGTAACCAAGAGTGTGAAGGAAGGCAAGATTTCGCTCGATGAGGGCAAGGAATTCCTGGGCACCTATAGAAATGGTCTCTTCGGATACACATATCTTCAGTAAGAATTAACAGTTGATAGTTAATAGTTTACAGCAAGATTGCCCTATAAACTATTAACTATAAACTATAAACTAAACTTAAAGATGGAAAAAGTAACAGTAGTAAAGGTAGGCGGTGCCATCGTTGAAGACAGCGAGCAGCTGGCACAGCTCTTGAAGGATTTCGCAGCCATTCCTGGCAAGAAAGTATTGGTACATGGCGGTGGTCGCCGTGCCACTAAGGTAGCCTCAGCCCTCGGCATAGAGAGCAAGATGGTGAACGGCCGCCGCATCACAGATGCAGACATGCTGGAAGTGGTAACAATGGTTTATGGCGGTCTGGTCAACAAGAACCTGGTTGCCAAGCTCCAGGCTAACGGCGTGAATGCTCTCGGTCTGACCGGTGCTGATATGGACGTAATCCACAGTCACAAGCGTCCGTTGAAGGACGGTATCGACTTCGGATTCGTAGGCGATGTAGAGCGTGCCAACGGCAAGATGCTCCAGACCCTGATTAATGAAGGCATTACTCCAGTGATGGCTCCATTGACCCATGACGGCAAGGGCAATATCCTCAACACCAATGCCGACACCATAGCCAGCGAGACAGCCAAGGCTCTGGCTCCTTACTACGATGTGACATTGATATACAGTTTTGAAAAGAAAGGCGTGCTCAGTAATCCTGAGGATGACGACAGCGTGATTCCAGTGATTACCCATGCCGATTTTGAGAGATATAAAGCAGATGGTACCGTGGCAGGCGGCATGATTCCTAAGTTGGAGAATGCCCTTGCAGCCATCGATGCTGGTGTGAAAGAGGTGATTATCACCCTTGCTACCGCCATCGACGGAAAGCACGGAACGGTGATTAAGTGAAGAACGAAGAGTGAAGAGTGAAGAATTCATCACCTTTTTTCTTAACAAGAGTTAAAAATAGAAATAAATCAAGATTGGTTGTAACTTTCTTATAACATAGTCGTCATTAATTATAGAGGGATGAAAGAAATCAGTTTCCAGAACGATGTTTTGCCGCTGAAGAACAAACTCTTTAGGCTGGCCCTTCGCATTACTCTCAACCGGGAGGAAGCGGAAGACGTTGTGCAGGATACGCTGATTAAAGTCTGGAACGCCCGCGACAGATGGCAGGAGCTTGACTCCATCGAGGCATACAGCCTCACCATCGCCCGCAACCTCTCGCTCGACCGCATCAAGAAGATGGAAAATCAGAATGATTCGCTGGAAGAGCAGAATACAGAAAGGTTAGACGAAAACACTTCTACCCCCTCCGAAAGGATGATTCAGAAAGACAAACTGGACATCGTAAGGAATATTATCGACGAGTTGCCTGAAAAGCAGCGCAGCTGTCTGCAGCTTCGAGACATCGAAGGAAAATCCTACAAGGAGATAGCAGACATCCTCAGCATCACGGAAGACCAGGTCAAGGTGAACATCTTCAGGGCTCGTCAAACAGTCAAACAAAGATTTCAACAATTCGACAGATATGGATTATAAGTACATCAACCAACTTTTGGAACGCTACTGGAAGTGCGAGACCTCTTTGGAAGAAGAGAACATCCTCCGCACATTCTTCAGCCAGGATGAACTTCCTGCCGAGCTGGAGCCGTATAAGTCTCTCTTTGCCTATGAGTTGAGCGAGACCAAGAACGAGGCTTTGGGAGAGGAGTTCGACCAGAAGATGATGGCTATGATCGAAGATGAATACACCAAGGAGCCTAACAAGGCAAAGGTTGTATCGCTGACAGAGCGCCTGAAGCCATTATTCAAGGCTGCCGCTGTCGTAGCCATCTTCCTCACTTTGGGCAATGCTGCTCAGGTTCCATTCCAGGAAGATTCTCAGAATGTTGAAAACGTGGGAGTTATCAAGGCGACAAGAGGCGCTTCTGTTGCATTGAGTGGAGATTCTGCCAAGGTAGATTCCATGCAGCACACCAGCATTGACAAAATGACTGTTGATCAAGCCTCTCCCACCATATTAAAGTAGTAATTTCTATGCTTTCTCTATATAAAAAGAATCATGTTTAGTAAAACAATTCGAAACTGTGAAGTTTCATTTCTCTCAAATTTTTCATAACATACTAACGTAATAGGGCTGCCAGAATATTCTGGCAGCCCAACTTATTTTTATTCACTTCTTACAGGTTGCACAACATATCCTTTATCTCGCAACAAGGATATCAAGCCTTTATCTCCTGGGAGATGCATCACTCCAACGGCTATCAAACAAGCCCTATCCTTTAAATGACCTTCTATCTTTTTCAACCATTTGATATTTCTTTCGGTTACCATTTTCGAGTCATCCACTCCTTTGGGAATTAAAGACTGATTATGGGTATATAGCTTCTCTAATTCACCAGACAAATACATTTCATGGCAAGGTACTGAAGCCGACACCTTTTCAATTTGAGAAATCACATTATATAAATCCACAGCTTGCTCTTTCAAACTCTTATGGTATTCGGCAGTATCCCTTATTGTTTCTACCATTGTCCTTGCCAATTCCTCATAAGTTTCCAATCCAAAAACTTTGATATCTTTCTGCAATGCATCATGATATAAACAATCATCAACACTTACAGCCTTACCATTGCCCTTTATCTTCATCAATCGAAGGCGCTCCACCCAGTATGCAGGTTTAAATTGCACATAAGAAGATCGGTGCAACTTTTCGCAGAAAAAGTTATCTACAAGCCGAAACTGCTCTTCATTATCATATAAACCATGATAGCTTTCACCTTGAGGCAACGTATTATAATCGCTTGCTTCATCTGCTTTCATAAAGACAGAAGCAGATGCCATACAATCAGCAACAACAGCAGAATCATTAAAATTTTTACTCTGCTCAAGATACATACAAGACACATTCTCTAAGACTTCACCCAACTGGGGAAACGCCGTGAAGATTTCTTTCTGTGTAAAGTTATGCCCGCCACCATGCATCGTACCAAACAAGTATGATTTGTGCGACAATCCGTTACCAGATATTTCCCACAGCATACCATCCTTCTGGCTGTTCAATTTCACATTCGAGCAACCTCGACATCCACTACAGAAACATACCGCAAAGAATAAAACCAGCAAGCCCAAAAGGCTTTCTCCTTTTCTATTTTTCTTCATTTTCTTAAAATTTAAACCATACTAAATAACGTAAGGAATACGTTATTTAGTATATATACATGAAACTAATGTCCTTTCATACTTTCGCAATATTTCTGCATACCCAATTCAAACCCTGTGCAGGTAAAATTCGGAAGGAAATAATTACAAAGAAGGATATATCATATCGTTTATATATCTATCATATGGAATCTATTAGGAGAATAGACTTAGATTGAATAACATATACATAATTCTGCCACAGACCTCTTATCCGAAGACTGATTATTTGTCATTCCCACTTGTGAGAAAGCAAGAGCAGGCATCAAAAGCAAACAAAATTGCACTGAGTTCTATGCAATTATGCATAAAGTATCTGTACAGCTATAAATCACGTTTCTTCCATAAGTAAGAGCCCGCCATTATCCGTACTATTATTAATAGGAGAAAAGGATATGAATAAGAAACTGACATCATGGCTCTTTTCGAGCTTCTTACTTGCTGCACCCTTGTCGCTCCAAGCCCAGTATCATTCACAGGTTTGGAATCATATACTGCCACATGATAGCAGCTGCCATCCGGGCGGAAGTGATTCTTCATCGTGGTCATGGCATGAGTCACCGCCAAATCGTAGAGCAGTTTGTTGCCTCCGTTCTTGGCAGCCCAGAACATCATGTCGAGATTCATCATATTGTCCATGATGGTATTGTGAGGCCAGTTGCGGGGTTTCACCTCTCTCGGCCAGCTCAATATCGTACCTACAACAGGATTGAAAAGCGTAGCGAGTGAATCAGCAGAAGCGAGAATCACATCTTTATATTCCTGAGAATGATTTACCTCATATCCCTTGCCGTAGGAGCAGAACATCAGAAAGCCGATGTCATGGTCGTAGCAGGGACGGTAGGCAATACCCTTCAAAGATTCCGTATAGCCCTCAGCAGCCTTGCGTACAGCCTCATCCCCAGTGTTCTGATAATCCATCCAGAGAATGCCCGGCCAGAATCCGTCGCACCACTCCTCAGGAGTTGCCTTGCGGCAGTTCCATCCCTTCTGTCTGTCGCCCTTCAGGATATTGCGCGGTTCCATCGAGAAGTCATAACTGCCATCCTTCTGGCGCAATTCATCCAGGGCTCTACCCACTTGCTTGTGGCAATATTCTAATTGCTTATCCACATCAAGCACCCACATCTTATCTGCCGCAGAGTTCTTATCCGAAGCCTGATGATTTGCCATTCCTGCTTGCGAGAAGGCAAGAGCAGACATCAAAAAAAGTATTCTTCCTATTTTCATCGTTATTGTTTATTATTAATACGAATCAAATAAGAAGAATACTTATTAACAAATTCTTTTGGATGCAATAAATGATTGATTTTCCCTGCATCAGGGGATTAAGAGAGAAGAATTACAGCGTAAAACGATAGCCCACAGAAACCGTAAAGGCATTTGTCTTAGACTGGCTTGGCATATTGGCCATCTTATCCACCTTGCTCAATCCTAACTGATATCTCGCATCCAATATCACATTCTGATACTCGTAAGCCACGCCAATCGGAATAGAGACATCACATTTCTTAGCTGGCCATTTCTCATCAAAGGATTCTTTCTCCTCATACACCGAATGGCCGGAATTATCAATCGTAATTTCCGAAGAATCCCCCTTATATTTAGCATCACCACAGAGGAAGCCAGCCTGTACACCCACCAGCAAAGCCAACTGGCGTGTGACGTAGGCCTTCACCATCAGAGGCACTTGAATATAGTTCAGATCCACGTGCTGGTTGTTGTACCCCGTCAGCACCGTCTTGCCATTATCCTTACTTTCCGTCTGATAACTTGGCCATCGGAAGCCCTGTTTGGCATAATAAGCTCCCAAGCTGATGCCCACCTGTTCAGTAGCCCGATATTCGAAATCAACACCGCCCATAAATCCAGCTTGATATTTGGATTTCATATAGTCAGCATTTTCTTCAGTCGTGAAATAGATTTTATTATTACTCCAATTAGAGAGCACCACACCAATGCGAGGGATAACAGATATTTTCCCCACAGGATTTTCTACATCTTGCGCCACGGCTGTCATTACAGAAAGCACCATCAAGGCGACTGCCATCATATACTTTTTCATACTATTCATATTTTGAGAATGATTATATAAGAAAAACGGCACAATTCCATAAATATTGCATCAAGAATCTGCAATTTTTCTTATGACGCAGTCCCCATATTTCTTAAGTTTCTTATTCGTTATGCAAACGAAGCTGATTATCCAAGCAAGTAACTTTAGTTAAAGTTCAATAATAAATATCACTTTAATTATCAGACATTTGGAAATATCTTTGAAAAAGATTATCTTTGTGCAAGATATTTCTAACGCAAAGCTTATGGAATTTAAGAAACTCATAGATAGAGGGGCAGAATTAGAGCGAATGAATGAAGCCCTTCATAGAGAAGATACTCAGTTTATCATCATTTATGGTAGGCGTAGAATCGGTAAGTCAGAGCTTATCAAACGCATCGTCAAAGCACGGCATAAGGCGATTGTTTGGCAATCTGTCGAGCCACAGAAGAGCGCACACTATCCCTATTCAAGTTCTCACCCTCTATCCTTGCCGAATGCACGATTTCTTGTGTTAAGGAGTCGAGCATGGATTGGTTTCGCTCCTCGAAACCAAACATGGAAAGCCTGCCCAGCAACTTTCCCCTCAGCATATTCACTTCTGCCAAGCTATTGCTAAAACAGGCATTGTCCCAAGTCATGTGAGGCCAATCCTCTTGCTGCCAAATATACATTGTTGCTTCCCTCATAATTGATTCTTTTGGCGCAAATATAAAGCATTTTAGCGGATTATGCAAGTTTTGCGGAGATTATTCGCATTATTCTCCGCATTTTTGCGGAGAATAGGAGAAAATAGCATCGCTATAGCGACTAAATCGAGTAGGAAAAAGCCCCGACTACCCAATGGACAACCGAGACTTTCACTATCACTACGATAAAACTAACAATTCTTTATTTTACAGGAACAAATCGCAGGGCTGCACGCTCTACCTTGAGTACTTCCATCCCTCTGGCCCATACCTTGCCGTTAGGCGATTGCAATGCTTGCTGGGGATACACTTGCTCTACTACACCCCATATTAAGAACAAGAAGAGCAAAACACCCTTCATTCGATTTTTACATGTCATATTCTATATTGTTTTGTTTCGTTATTACTTTATCATTGTTTCCATCCTATAGCGGAGCTTTTTAGTCCCTACTAGGGACGAGGCTTGATCCCTATTAGGGACGAGGCTCAATCGGTACTAGGGACGAGGCTCAATCGCTAGTAGGGACTAAAAGGCGACACTATTGGGTGTGTCTATCGCTTATATGGATAATACGTACTAAATGGACTTATTACTTAAAACGAATGATAAATGAAAATATTTCCCTCATTTATGCGAGAGTTACGAAAAAAGTTTGTATTTTTGCAGTGGGTTCGTAATGAAGCATCTTACAAGATGAAATCACGTAACCGAGAAGTCATCTTCAAGGGCATCGAGCTGTCATACTATTACGAAGGGTATGAAAGAGTGAAATAAAAAAGTAAGAATATGTATCAGAATGAAGGTTATTGGAATGTGAAGCCTAAAATCAAGGCTGTATCGTTCCCAAAGAGAGGTAAGTTTGAAGTTACCCTGCAAGACGGTCGTTCTATAACGATGCCTATTTCTGCTTTTCCAAGCATGAAGAAAGTACCTGTTAAAGAAAGAAGCAACTGGTATCTAATGGGAGGTGGCTTCACATGGGATTCATGCCCAGAAGTTATCCATATCGAACAAATATTGGGTAACTATGCTAATTATGCACATGAAGAGGCATAAGTCCTTACTCCTCACTCCCATAAACTATAGATATAATGCCAACACTTAATTGGATAGGAAAAGACAAAGTGGTGGGGCATCATAATGATGTGCCCTATCATGTATTGGAACATCAATACGGTTATTCTGCCGAAAAAGGGCAGACAACAGAACCAACCCATAGTGGCAACATGATTATCCATGGAGATAATCTGTTGGCACTCAAATCTCTCATGCCCATGTATGAGGGAAGAATCAAATGTATCTATATAGACCCTCCTTACAACACAGGTAACGAGAATTGGGTTTATAACGACAATGTTAACGACCCTCATATCAAGAAATGGCTTGGAGAAGTAGTGGGCAGAGAAGGAGAAGACTTGAGCCGACACGACAAGTGGCTCTGCATGATGTATCCTCGTCTCGTATTGATGAAGAAACTTTTGAGTGAGGATGGTGCAATCTTTATATCTATTGGTGATGCAGAGGATGCACAACTACGCAAGATCTGCGATGAGATTTTTGGAGTAACTTGCTTTGTGGCTAATATAGCTTGGCAAAAGACCTATTCGCCAAGAAACGACAAGAAGGGATTACCTACCGAAACGGAACATTTATACGTGTATGGTAAGAACCCAAACTGGACACCATACAAGCTCGAACGCACCGAGGAAATGGATTCTAAATATAAGAATCCAGACAATGACATTACTCCTTGGACTAGCTCAGACCCTTGTGCTCCAAACGCAAATACACACCAAACGATGGTTTACGCCATCCAGCACCCATTTACAGGTGAGCTTTTATATCCGTACACCTCCGCATGTTGGCGTTACCAACAAACAGATATGCTAAATCACATGAACGGCTGGTGCGAATACGAACTGCGCGACATCAACGATGCTGACCGCAGAGCCGAGATTTGTGGTGTCTCGCCAACTGAGGTTAGGGAAGGCATCAAAGCTATCATGCTAAAAGAACCTTTAGAAATATCACAAGCCAAGGCTAAAGCCGTGTATGAGAGAGGGCAATGGCCTAAGTTCTACTTCACGAAAGGAGGCTTGGGAGGCATTCGTCGTAAAACATATCTCACAAAAGTTGAGGGCAAACTTGCCACAAACTTTTGGCCCTACTCAGAAGTCGGCCACACCGATGAAGCAAAGAAAGAAATCAAAACCATCTTCGACGGCAAATGTCCTTTCGAGACTCCAAAGCCTACACGTCTTCTGAAACGCATCATTGACATAGCGACGGAAGAAAACAGCATCATTCTCGATTGCTTTGCAGGAAGCGGGACTACAGGGCATGCTGTATTGATGGAGAACCAACAGAAGCCTGAAAGCCAACGCAAATTTATCATGATTGACATCATGGATTATGCCGAAACGGTTGCTGCCGAACGTATTCGTCGTGCCATCTCTGGCTATCCCTTCAAAGGCAAGAAAGAGGAGGAAATCTACAGTAAGAAGTTGACTGCCAAGAACATCCTCAAAGCCGAAGAGTTTTTGAAAGAAGCTGAAAGCATCTCTATTGAAAAGGGCAACGAATATACCAAGATTAGCAAGCCAAAAATTGCAGACAACTGCCTGAAAGTAATCGGCACGAAAATATATGATGACAAAATGGAAGGCTTAGGCGGTGCATTCGACTATTACGAATTAGGTGCCCCACTCTTCAACGAAGATGGCAACTTGAACGAGGAGGTCGGCATAGACAAGATAAGAGAATACATATACTATGCCGAGACCAAGCAGCCTCTCTTACGCCAACAAGACAAGGACGAAGAATTCCTACTCGACGAGTGCAACCGAGCAGGCTATTATTTCTATTATCAAACAGACAAGGCAACAACACTAAGCTACGCAACATTGGCAAACATCGTAAAAAGCAAGCACGAGATGTACATCATCTACGCCGACCGTTGTTTGCTCGATGAGAAGTTTATGACTGAGCATCACATCAAGTTCAAGAAGATACCACGTGACATCAAACGATTTTAGATTATGGAATTGAAACAATATCAGCAAGCAGTCCTCAACGACCTTGCCCAATACATAGCTATCCTAAAGGAGCAAGGAAGCAACCATAAGGCTTTCTCCACCTACTGGAAGCAAAATGGCATTACCCTCCAACAAGGTGAAGAGACCTTTCATCCCTATTGCGACACCATGAATGGAGCTCCAAACATGACGATAAAAGTACCTACCGCAGGAGGTAAGACTTTTATCGCCTGCAATGCCATACGCACTATCTTCGACGCAATGCCTGTGAATAGGACTAAAGTCGTAGCATGGTTTGTACCATCAGACACAATACTCAAACAGACATACGAGAATCTAAAGAATCCACAACATCCTTATCGTCAAAGAATTGATACGCTCTTCAATGGAAGAGTTGAAGTGTATGACAAGCAAGCCCTTCTATTCGGTCAAAACTTCAACCCAACTATCATAAAAGAGCAACTGAGTATTTTCGTATTGAGCATCCAATCATTTGCCACGAAAACCACAGACAAGCGATTAGTGTATAACGAAAATGAAAATCTTGCCGAGTTTGCCAAGACCTACTCTCCTAACGAGAAATATATCGAAGGTGCCGACGAGACCTCACTCATTCAAGTCATCGCCCATCTCAATCCCGTCACGATTATCGACGAGAGCCATAACTTCGAGGGTAACCTGCGCATCGATACGCTTACCAACATCAACCCTTGCTTCGTGCTCAACCTAACGGCAACCCCACGCAACAAGAGCAACATCATCAGTTTTGTTGACCCAGCAAGCCTGAAAAGAGAAAACATGGTCAAACTCCCTGTCATGGTGAGCAACTACCAGAATCATATAGATGTAATCAATAGCGCCATAGCCCTCAGAAAGAACTTGGAAGACAAAGCCAAGAGCGAAGAGACTAATGGCGGCGACTATATTCGTCCTATCGTCCTTTTCCAAGCACAACCCAAGAATGACGAAGACAGCGTAACCTTCTCCAACATCAAGGCTAAACTCGTGAAAGCAGGAATCCCAAATGAGGAAATCAAGATAAAGACAGCCAATCAAAATGAGCTGAAAGGCATCGACTTGATGAGCCGAGAATGTCCTGTGAGATACATCATCACAGTCAATGCCTTGAAAGAAGGATGGGATTGTCCGTTCGCCTACATCTTGGCATCGGTAGCCAATCGCTCTTCTAAGATTGACGTGGAACAAATATTAGGCCGTGTCTTGCGCCAGCCTTACACGAGACAGCATGGCAGCGCCTTGCTCAACATGTCGTATGTACTCACATCATCCACCAACTTCCACACCACCATCGACAATGTGGTGGAAAGCCTGAGAATGTCGGGGTACAGCCGTCGTGACTATATCGCAAACGACACGACGGCAAACAAGACGGATGTTCCAAATGAACCTATGCTAAACTTCAGAAACGACGAAGCTCTAAAACTTGGTTGTGTTAACGATCCCAAGAATGACGAGACAGCTCAAGAAGAGCAATCCGAATGGAACTTTAAAGCAGAAGATATCAACATACCTTCTACCTCACAACAAAAAGCGATACCAGAAAACTCCGCCACCATTTCACTCATGAAACAGGCGGAGAAAATGAGCCGAACTTACGAACGGCAAGTGAAGGAATCCACCAATAGTGGAATAAGCGAAGAAATCATGCAAAAGACAAACATATTCCCTATCAGAAAAAGCTACGCAGATTTAGCAGAGAGTATTTTATTGCCCAAGTTCTATGTCAATACCGAAAAAGACTATGGGATATTCGGTACAAGCATCACCAAGATTCTCGTTACTCCAGAAGTATTGCTCGAAGGCTTCAATCTCTCGGCAGAAGACCGTCACATCGAATTCAACTATAACACTTCCAACATCAGAAGGATTGACATTGACAAGAACAACGAGAATGACATCACCGCTTTTGCAGTCAAGGAGAAAGAGGCCTTCGAATTAGAAAACTTCTATGGCAACATCCAAGACAAGAATAGTATTATCGTTCAATTGTCTAAGTCCATCAGAGACATGACGCAAGACAATAGCATATCTGACGGCGAATTGCATAACTACATTACAAACGTGCTTCAAGATTACGACTTGTCGCACCTCCAAATGTTAGGAAAGAACTTGAATGAGACCGTGCAGTCGTTCAAGAGCAAAGTCAAGGCTCTCAAAACATCCTATGCCAAGAGACAATTCGAGGGAAAGATACGCTCCGGGCAAATCTCTTTGCAACCCACAGAACATCTCCCTAACGACATTATATTGAGCAAAGACAAGGCACCAGCCATTGAGAAGAAAATGTATCAAGAGGAAGAAGGCTTCAATGGGTTTGAGAGAACAGTCATTGAGCAGGTAATCAGCCTTGACTGCGTAAAATGCTGGCATCGCAATCAAGAAAGAGGGAAAGGTTTCTGCATCAATGGTTTTATCAATGCTTATCCTGATTTTATCATTATTCTCAACAATGGCGTCACAGTCATGTTAGAGACCAAGGGCAATCATCTTGATGGTTCTGACAGCCAGAACAAGTTGGTTTGTGGAGATACATGGTCTAAGTTGGCAGGAGCTAAATTCTACTATTTTATGGTATTTGAGAATTCCCCCATAGAAGGAGCGGTAAGTGTCAATACTTTCATCAACAATCTCCAGCAATTAGGGGCTAATCAATAGAGAGCATCGACCAGCAACTCTATCATAAGTATTCCCTTGCTCACGAGATGAAATCGCCTTTATAATGGCTTGGCTATATAACAAGAACAATCCCTATAGCGATGATAAACCATTGCTATAGGGATTGCTTAAGAATTAATTAGAAAGGCTAACTTTTCCATTCTCTGAGCAGACGATGCGCTGCTCAACTCCATTCTTCAGTTTCACGATGATGCCCACGGCACCCTGCTCGCTTGGCGTAAAGTAATCTACCGATGCGATATCGCCAGGTTCTGTATCAGAACTTGGCTCATATACGCAGACGAAAGGATGATTCCACGCCTTACCGCTTGCCGCATCCATCACCTTCATCTCCTGTCCCAGGTTGTGATAGAAGTAATCGTGGGTCTTGTCGCCCCCTTCCTTCTTTCAATACTTCTTCTATAAGGTTATTCTGTTAACCACTTCCAGATAGGAATGACTTCTATGGTTATGCCATCTTCCTCAATGATTTCTTCTTCATCGTATGTTATGATGATGGCTTTCCTGATAGGATAAACCTTATTTAGGGCGATGAGTGCTGCTACTTCCCGCTTCCGGGTATCTATATCTTCAAGACTGAAGGAAGCCTGTATCGCCAGTCCTTCTTCTGGAACGTAGAAATCCACTTCTATGTTCTGGTTGTAATAATACAGTTTCGGCATCTCATAGTTTCTGTTGTATTTCTTATGCAAGGTGATGGCGCATAGATTTTCCAACAAAGGCGACTTTGAGTCAGTAAGAAAGATGCTCAGCAAACCATTATCAGTAAAGTAATGCTTCTTGGCAGTTTCCTTTTCAGCAAATTTAGAGGCATAGTTGTCTAACGTAAATAAGAGACAAGCCTCTTTGGTGTATCGGATGTAGTCAATCATGGAGGCAGTATTGGTAGAAACGCCGGCACTCTTTACCATGTTGGCAAGTCTGTTGTAGGCAGTTGGTTGCATGATATTATCGGCAAGCCGCTTGATGGCAAGTCGTAAAGCATGATCATTCTTGATATTGTTTCTCTGCACCACATCGCCCAACACGATTTTCTCATAGAGTCCATTCAGCCAATGACGTTTGTTCTTATAAAGAAGAAGTTCCGGGAAACCTCCCCATTTGAAGTATTCCGAAAAGAGTTGCTGCACTATATTTTTTTGCTTGCCATACTGCCAGTTCTCTTCGAGCGTAACGCCTTTGGCAACCAGATATTCTTTGAAAGAGAAAGGAAAAACCTTTTCGTCAAAGTAACGGGCTCCCAGAGTTGTGGCGATGTCACGGCTCAGCATCTTGGCATTGGAACCCGTGATGAATACCCTATATTTCTGATTGGCAAGACGGCGTGCAAAGTGCTCCCATCCCTCGATATTCTGAATCTCATCGAAGAATAGGATAGGTTTATAGGAGTACATGGTATTGTATGCCTGCAGAATCAGATCGAAGTCTTCCACTTTCATTCCGTAGAGGCGTTCGTCGTCAAAGTTGATATAGACGAATTCCCTGATGTCGTGCCCTTCGGCAAGGAATTGTTTGGCACGCTGATAGAGCAGATAAGACTTTCCTGCCTGACGGATACCTACAAGCACATATCTTCCCTGCTCCTCAAAGTCGAAAGGTCTCTGATAGAGTTCTATCTCCTGTATTTCGTTTTGTCCCTCCTTGATGAGAGTCTTGAAAACTTCTTTTTGCATGGTTCTATCTATTTGATTACCGTGCAAATATACGACTTTTATTTTTTGTTACCAAATAAATTACGCCAAATTTGTTTATTGCCAATAAATAAATCTGCGGTTTTTTGTTTATTACCAATAAATAAATCTACTATTTTTTATTTACTGACAATAAACAAATCTACTACACACTCTTTTTTCACAAACTGCTGAGAGAAACCAGTACAGTACCACATTCCATCGTTATATGTATGATCGTATCAATTGGGATGCTCGCATGATAGGACTAATGGGGCCAAGAGGTATCGGCAAGACAACACTTGTACTCCAACACATAAAAGAGCAATTAGCTCCAAACGAATCACTCTATGTCCAAGCAGAAGACTTTTATTTTGCCAGTCATAGATTAACAGAACTTGCAGATGCTTTTGCCAAAATAGGGGGCAAATATCTGTTTATTGACGAAATACACAAATACAAAGACTGGTCGAGAGAACTGAAACTGATCTATGACTATCACAAAGAACTGCATGTGGTATTTACAGGATCATCAGTACTTGACATCGCCAAAGGCGCATTTGACCTAAGTCGCCGTGCCCTAATGTATGAGATGCAGGGACTTTCATATCGGGAATATTTGGAGCTTTTTCATGACATCAAATTCCCGGTATGTAAATTACAGCAACTCTTGCAACAAGAAGTAGAAATCCCTAATGGATTCTTGCCGCTCCAACATTTTGCTGACTATCTGCAAAGAGGATATTATCCATTTGCTGATGGCGACATCAATCAATACATACAACAGGTAGTTAATGCAACTATAGAAACGGACATTCCACAGTATGCAGATCTTTCTGTATCTACTGCGAGGAAACTGAAACGATTGCTTGCCATCATTGCACAAAGTGCCCCTTTCAAGCCCAATATGTCTCAAATCGGTGGGCAATTGGAAGTATCAAGAAATAATATAGCTGATCTCTGCACTTACTTAGAAAAGGCAGGACTCATCAGCCAACTCCGTACTTCAACAAACGGAATACAAGGACTCGGGAAAGTGGATAAGATATACCTCGACAATCCTACTCTCATCTATACCCTTGGCTATCAGAATGTAGAAATCGGCACTGTCAGAGAAACCTTCTTCTTCAATCAGACTCGCTCTCTGATGCCTGTGACTGTTTCTCCAATCTCAGACTTTCTTATCGAAAGCAAATATACATTTGAAGTGGGAGGTAAGAAAAAAAAGCAACGCCAATTACAGGATATCGAAAATGGTTATGTTGTAAAAGACGACATAGAAACTGGATACGGCAACATCATTCCGTTATGGATGTTCGGAATGCTATACTAACGAAAAAGCAAACAAAATTGCACTGAGTTCTATGTAATTATGCATAAAGTATCTGTACAGCTATAAATCACGTTTCTTCCATAAGTAAGAGCCCGCCATTATCCGTACTATTATTAATAGGAGAAAAGGATATGAATAAGAAACTGACATCATGGCTCTTTTCGAGCTTCTTACTTGCTGTACCCTTGTCACTCCAAGCCCAGTATCATTCACAGGTTTGGAATCCCGACAATGGCAACGGCACTTATACTAATCCCGTGATTTATGCCGACTATAGCGACCCGGATGTGGTGGCTGTAGGCGATGATTATTATCTCACGGCAAGTTCATTCAACTGCATCCCCGGTTTGCCTATCCTTCATAGCAAGGATCTGGTAAACTGGGAAATCATCGGCTATGCCCTGCAGGAACAGGAACCCAAGGAACTCTTCGACAAGCCTCAGCATGGCAAGGGTGTTTGGGCTCCAGCCATCCGCTACCACAATGGAGAGTTCTATATCTATTGGGGTGACCCCGACCACGGCATCTTCATGGTAAAGACCAAGGACCCATGCGGTACTTGGGAGAAACCCGTCTGCGTTATAGCAGGAATAGGCATGATTGACCCTTGTCCGCTCTGGGATGAAGACGGTAAATGCTATCTCGTGAACGGATGGGCAGGAAGCCGTTCTGGATTCAACTCTGTACTCACCATTAGAGAACTTTCAGCAGATGGCACGAAAGTGATAGGAAAACCACGCATCGTATTTGATGGAGGACAGAAAAACCATACAACAGAAGGTCCGAAATTCTATAAGCGTGACGGCTACTACTGGATTATGTGCCCTGCAGGAGGCGTACAAATGGGCTGGCAACTTGCCATGAGAAGCAAGAACGTATATGGTCCATACGAGGCGAAGATGGTGATGGCGCAAGGCAAGACGAAGATTAACGGTCCGCACCAAGGCGCATGGGTTCATACATCGCAGGGAGAAGACTGGTTCTTGCATTTCAATGACAAGTATGCCTACGGTCGTGTCATCTTCCTGCAACCCGTGAATTGGAAGACAGGATGGCCTGTCATGGGACAAGACAAGGATGGCGATGGATGCGGCGAACCTTATCTTACTTATCGCATGCCAAAGTCAACCTCTCATACGAAAGTGAATCCACAGGAATCAGACGAATTCAACAGTACAGAATTAGGATTGCAGTGGCAATGGCATGCCAACTACAACCAACTTTGGGGAATGCCAACCAACAATGGTTGCATGCGCCTCTATACGGCTGATCTTACGGCTACTGACAAAGCGGGCAATCCACAGCCATTCAAGAGCCTTTGGGAAGCAGGCAATCTCCTGTTGCAGAAGACCCCAGCCGAGAACTTTACAGCCACAGCAAAAATCCGTTTTGCATCAAAAGAAGATGATCAGTATGGCGGCATTATCATGATGGGCATGAACTATCAGGCATTGGTGGTACGAAGAATGGGTGATAAGTTCCTATTGCAACAGCTCTACTGCAAGGGAGCCGATACAGGCGGTATAGAGACAGAGAAGACACTCGCCACCTTGAAGCCAACAGAGATGGACACCATTCCATACTCCCCAGCCATCTATCTCGACATCTATCTCCAGATGAAAGTCAAGGCAGGGAAATGCCAGTTTGCCTACAGTTTAGACGGCAAGCGCTACAAGGATGCAGGCGATCTCTTCACGATGCGAGCAGGCAAGTGGATAGGAGCCAAGATGGGATTCGTGAGTGAGCGCAAGAACACCAAGGGCAACCGAGGATGGATAGATGCAGACTGGTTCAGGGTAACATTTTCCAGATATATGCTCTAATCTACAACTATATATATATCACGAAAAAGGTGGATGTCTGACTCAAGAAAGAGTCTCAACATCCACCTTTTATCATATTCCGCATCATTGATTAGTTATCCATTCTACCATCTCTCCCTACTGAAATCAATACCTATCTATAACTAAACTAAACCAAACTAACCTAAACATTCAATAAACCTAAAACCTATCTATTTACAAACCTACTTTCTTTGCACGCATCAATGCCTCCAAGTAATAATAGTCGGCATAGATGATGCTGGCGTCTATCTCACTACCAGCAGGGTAATGCCCCGTACTATGCATCAAGAATGCAACGTTTTTCTTGCCGCTCTGATATTTAGGAGTGCTCAGTTGAGCGAGCGACTGGAGGGCAAACTGTTTGTATTCCTCGCCTTTCTCGCCACCCACATACTGCTGCAATTCGAGCAAGGCATCAGCCACCACACAAGCCGCACTGGCATCCTTAGGAGCTTGCAAGCCACGAGGGTCGTCCATATCCCAAAGAGGTATCAAGTCATCGCTTGTCTCCTTGAGACGCTTAATGTAAATGTCGGTCACCTTTTGGGCGAAATCGAGGAACACCTTGTTGTGGGTATAGCGATATACCATGGTATAGCCATAGATAGCCCAGCTCTGCCCACGAGCCCACATCGAGTTGTCGGCATATCCCTGGTGGGTCACACCCTTGATGAGATTGCCATTGATGGTATCATATACTGCCACGTGATAGCAACTGCCATCTGGTCGGAAATGATTTTGCATCGTGGTCTTGGCATGAGTTACCGCCAAATCATAGAGGAGTTTGTTGCCCCCATTCTTGGCAGCCCAAAACATCATGTCGAGGTTCATCATATTGTCCATGATGGTATTGTGAGGCCAGTTGCGAGGCTTTACCTCACGAGGCCAACTCAATATCGTACCCACGATAGGATTGAAGAGGGTGGCAAGAGAGTCGGCGGAAGCCAAGATGACATTCTTGTAGTCTTGGGAGTGATTCACCTCATATCCCTTGCCATACGAGCAGAACATCAAGAAACCGATGTCATGGTCATAGCAGGGGCGGTAGGCGATGCCTCGAAGGGCATTTGTATAACCTTCGGCAGCCGTTCTAACGGCGTTATCATGCGAAATTTGGTAGTCCATCCACAAGATGCCAGGCCAGAATCCATCGCACCACTCCTCAGGCGTTGCCTTACGGCAGTTCCATCCCTTCTGCTTGTCATCTTTCAAGATGTTGCGAGGCTCCATCGTATAGTCGTAAGAGCCATCTTTCTGCTTCAGCTCCGCCAAGGCACGAGCCACTTGCTTGTGGCAATATTGCAACTGCTTATCGACATCGAGAGCAGGTACATCCTCATTCACCTCCGTCTTAGCAGCCTCTTTCTTCTGCTTTCCAGAAGGACTAGCCTGCATTACCGAGCCATTAGCCAGCAACAAGGCAGACACAAAAAAAAGTATTCTTCCTATTTTCATCGTCATTGTTTTATTATCAATACGATTGAAATAGGAAGAATACTTAAACTTACAGTAGATATTCCTTTTATCCGTTATTCTTTTACTATAAACACGAGTTATATTCTACAACGTGAAGCGATAGCCGACTGATACCCCAAAGCCTTTGTTCTTGCAACTTTTATCAACCTCCTTTGGGGCATCGCTCACGTTGGTCAAACCGAGGTTGTACTGTGCGCTGAGGATCACACCCATATACTCATAAGATACGCCAATAGGGATGGAGACATCGAGTTTCTTGGTAGGCCAAGTATCCGTCTTCGTCTCCGTCTCCTTAGCCGTCACCTCCTCATTTCGGATGGTAGCCTGGGTATAGTCCATCTTCCACTTGCCATCGCCGCATAAGAAGCCTGCCTGCACACCCAATGTCAGCGACAAGCTACGAGTGATATAAGCTCTTACCTTCAGAGGCACCTGGATGTAGTCCAAATTAATATGGATGTTATCATATCCTTCGAGAGTCGTGGATTGATCTTCATTCTTGTTCTCCATTTGGTAACTAGGGAACTTGAAGCCGAGGCGAGCATAGTTAACACCGAGGCTCACAGCCACTTCCTTGGTGGCACGATACTCGACATCGACACCGCCATTGAAGCCAGCCTGATATTTCGACTTCAGCAGCTCACTTCCATTGAAACTGAGTTCATTATTGCTCCAGTTGGAAATACCCACCCCCACATGAGGAATCACCGAGAACTTACCCACTGGACTCTCCATCTCTTGTGCATTGATTCCTATGACAGCAGCCAATAGCAAAGCGAGACTCATTATTCTTTTCTTCATATTCATCATTCTTGCTTGTAAATAGTTACTACTATAAGAAGAAACGGCAGCAATAGACAAATATTGCATCGTAGAGTGAGGCTTATCAAACAAAAAACAGCAAAATGATGTTCTTAGGCATCACTTTGCAGTTTTATTATTGAACTTATCTCTTTGTTTACTTCACGACTTTCTTTCCTTGATGGATGTAGATGCCGTGAGGAAGGTTGTTTGAATTCATCTTCACACCTTGCAAGTTATAATAAGCATCATCTGCTACCTTCTCGGCATTCACCTGAGAGACACCTGTTGTACCAGTTTTCTCATAAACGATAGTGAGATGTGGAAGAAGTTCTTCCTTCTTGAATACCAAGCTCGCATCCTGCGCATTGATGATGTCAGCAGCCAAATCTTTGGAATAGAACATCACTGACTCATTGCTAAGAGTTGCTTTTGCAAGGAGCAAATGAACATCCTGCTTAGCCTGAGACTTCACATAATCCGTCAAGTCGATTTCATTCACCCAAGCATCCACTGTCTTGTAAGCGTCAGGAAGTTCATCGTATGGCATCGCCTTGTTTGAGCCATGGGCTGCGAAAGTTGCAATCAAGTTGCCTTCTGTCTTTGCAGCAGCTATTTTATCTGCCTCGTTAGCATAAATGGTGTTCTCATCGAAAGACTCATAGCCATAGACGTTGACGTTTTTGTCACCCTTCACACGTTCAGACACCAAACGGAGCAATGCACTCTTGATGGTATAGTCTGCAGAAAGTGCCAAAGCTGGCAAGTGGAAAGACATCAAGCCATCGATTTCCTTTGGGACTTGGTCTGTTTGCTCTTGATAACATAGTTCAATCTTTTCGGCTGTGCCACGAGAAGAAGCATTACCTTTCATCACCCATGTATCAGCCGTTGGGTCGAGCACACTGCTCATCACATTCTCATTTTTCTCATATACCACCGTGAGCAATGGCTTCAAGTCATCAGCCTTAAAGGTAAAGTTAGGCTCCACCTTGGTATTGGTCATATCCTCTGCATCACTTGTATATACCTGAATGGAAGTGGGAGTACTCTCTGCATGATTAACCAAGAGAAGGTTCACCTTTCCATTAGCTTGCTGCTGCACATAGTCTGTCAAGTCGATGGTATTGACCCAGTCTTCAAGATTAGAAGAAGCTCCACCATCAAAGGTTGCCTTTCCACTCGTACCTTTCAACTTGGTCACGACAAGGGGTTCACTTGCACGAGCTATAGTGACATTCTCCTTTTGCGAATTGTAAGTATCCGCATCCGACACATCCGCACCGAGAGCATAGATAGCCAAATCACCCTTGGCACACTCAGTCACCAACTTCAATGTAGCCGTCTTCACAGAGTAGCCACTCTTCACGGGTACCTGGAAATACATCAAGCCAATGAAATCTCTTTCAATACTCTTATCATCTTTAAGCAAAGTGTACAATTCCAAAGTCTTGTTGGTAGGGAAAGCCTCGTCAGCCTTATCACTACGCAAGGTGACATCATTCTTCACTGAAACTGCCTCTGTTACATCTTGTGCAAAAAGACTCTGAGTGGTCATTGCCAAAACAAGACCAACTACTGCATGAAGTAAATTCTGTTTCATAAAGTTTCGTCTTTTAAAGTTAGTATTATTAGTTATTTGCCCATACTACGGATGCCGATACACCTTTACGTAAAACAAAATTAAAAAATCCCCACTTCCTTGGCACTCGCCTTGGAAATGAGGATGATACTGAATTCTATTACTTAGCAAACATCAAGGTGCCATAGCCCAACTGGTCGAAGCCACCAGAGTTGGGACCGTAGTCGCCTGCTCCACCATCGCATCCATAACTATTGAAGGTACGCATCTGCTCCACCCACTTCTGGCAGTAGATGGCACTCACATTGTGTGCCTTGGCATAGCCATAGAAGAGTTCCCAGCAAGGACGCTTAGTACCACGTTGTGCTTGAGCAATTGTAGGATTAGACCAAGATGGATTGGTATAGGCTGTATATGGGAAGGTGTCTGAGTCATAGATGAAGTTCTCTGGAGCCATACCATTGTCTGTATTGGAGAACTTAGGGAAAGCCTCATCAGTAAGAAGGTTATACTTACCAACATACTCTGCCATTGCCAACGCACGATAGTTGTCGTATGCGAAGAGATCTTCACCTACATTATATGCCATCTGGCAGAAGGTACCCAACAAAGCCACACACAAGGTGCCATGTCCCTGGTCACGACCACTCTCCTCACACTGTCCCAAGAGTTCCTCGGAATCTGGGTCTTGGTGAATGAAAGGAATAGCATTCTTGACATTACCGACCTCAGCGAAGAGATTATCCTCGTTCTTGAAGTAGTTGATGGCAAAGTTGATCATGTAATTGTCATCGCAGAGAATACCGATGGACAAGACGGAAGTCAAGTTAGCCAAGTCCCAGTTGAGCCAAGCGTGCATCGTACCCTGACCACCTTGGTGGTTCTTCAGATAAGTGATGGCTACTGAATAGAAAGTATCCTTCATCCAAGTCTTGAACTCCTCGAAGTCTTGCGCTTGCCATCCCTCATAGTTGCGAAGCAGCTCTGCGGCATTTGCCATCTGGTGAGCCTGTATCTCCATCAAGAACTCGTTAGGGTCAGGGATATTATCCACATAGCCATCGAGTTTGAGGAAGCCCTTGCAGTTTTTCTTCCATGCGTTGAGCACGTTGACTGCGGCATCGGCATACTGAGTGTCGCCAGAAAGATTGTAGCGAAGTGCCAGCTGATAAGCAGCTGCAGCATCACGCATCAAGGCGGTATAGTTGTTGTAGTCTGAATACTTGCCACTCCAGTTCTTCTGATCCATACGTTTCAAATAACCATCGAGGAGAGCAGAAGTTCCCTCACGATAAGAAGCCTGGGCGTAAGCACTCTGCTGCAAATGAGCGTAAGCCTCTTTCCAAGGAGAGACTGTCAATTTACTCTTCACACTATTGATGTCTTCCTGAGAGTGTAGCATACATGGATGCTGCAAAGGGAGATAACTCTTCTTGACCATTATCTCGTCTTGCGTTGGCAAGCCATCGAAATAACTGGAAGAACCTTCTGGTATCTCACTGCCGCAGCTTGTGAAGAAAGCTGCGACGGTGATTGCTAATACTGATAACATATTCTTTGTTTTCATAATGATGCTTGTTTACTTGTTGTTTTCTACGAAAGCCTTCAATTCATCAAGGGTTTTGAAGGTATGTGCCCAATATACCTTGTAGGTACCAGCAAAGCTGTTTGGAATATCAGCGATGACAAACTTGAATGTCGTCAAATCCTCAGTGCCATCTGTTGGGAATGTATAACCAGAGTTGCCGAAAGTTGACTGCATATCAAAGTAGAGCACAGCAGGCTCATCCATTGGGCACTTGGCAGGATCGTCATAGCCCCAGATGCTATATCTGTTGTTACCATTGCCTTGCTTTTGCTGATAACGTCCCTTTGCGGTATCAAGTACGATAGTACCATTACCATTCCAGTTGAGGGCATATCCACCTGGTCGTGTCATCTTGATGGCGAAGTAGCGATAGGTACCGACATTAAGTTTCACCTTATTACTATTAGAAGCCAAGCTCAAGTCACCTCTCCATTTGCTGCCAGATGCCATATTATAGGTCATGCAAGTACCATCGTAAGACACGGTAGAACCATTGTGGTTGTACCAAGGAGCAATATCCTTACCGAAGTCATGGTTGATAGTACCCTCACCCACGGTGATATTGACAGAAGCAGACTTACCATTCCCTGATGTCGCCGTGATAACGGCTGTTCCATAGCCCTTACCTGTTACCTCACCCTTAGAATCGACAGTGACAATGCTCTCATCGCTGCTGATCCAAGTAAGCAAGTCGGCGGTAGCATCTACTGGCACCAACTCACACTTGATGGTTCCCTTGTCACCTATGTTCAAGTCATAACCTGGTGTGGTGAGTTTCAAACTCTCCACTGGCACCACCTTCTTGACGGTGAGCGTAGCCGATGCTGTGAGGTTGGTACCATCAGTAGTCGTAGCAGTGATGGTTACCGTACCAGGCTTCAAGGCTGAGATATTGCCTTCATTATCAATAGAGGCAACTTCGGTGTCAGAAGAAGACCAAGACATCACATCGTAGGCATCAGTTGGTGTCAATGTAGCCTCCAACTTGCGTGAAGTTCCTTCATACATAGAGAAGTCTTCCATTGCCAAGGCTGTAGCCACAGATTTCACCTGTATGCTCATCGAAACCAAGGTGTTCAAGCAATGTGCCTGCTTGATGTCGATGGTAGCGTTGCCGACCTTGACAGCTTGTATATTACCATTATCATCTACTGTGGCAATATCTTGGTTATAGGATGTCCAAGTAAGTGTAGGGTCATCCACAACCTCTGGAGAGAATGTCGCTGTCACCTGCTTTGACATTCCTACTGCCAACTTGAGGTTTTTGTCGCAATTGAGTTGAACCTCCTTGATTAGGCTCACGCCTGAAAGCGTACCACCCAAATCCTTGTCTTGGCTGCATGATGTATTCAAAAGCAGACCAGCAAGGGCTAATATCATGAATGATTTGATTTTCATTGTTCTTGCATTTTAAGTTCTACATGCTTACTCCCAACCCGGGTTTTGTCCTAACTGTGGATTCAGCTGCTGCTGGTCTGAAGGAATAGGATAGAGATAGTTCTTGTCAGTCCACTTGCGGTTGTTGTCCATAATCAAGCAGCCCTCTGAGTCTTTAGCCTGAGAAGGTGCAGTACCTCCCCACTTAGACTCATACTCTGTACCTGTGTATTTCACACCTAGCAATGGTTGGTTCATTGTCTGTACGGCAGTTGCCCAACGTTTCAAGTCATCGAGACGGAAGCACTCCTGGAAGAGTTCTATGGTACGCTCACGACGGATTTCCTCACGCATATCAAGTCCGTTGGCAGACACAAAGCTATTAGAAAGCTTTGGCATATCGGGATTGACACGACAACGCACCAAGTTAAGCGAGACATTAAGGTCGGCATCGCTGATGCTACCATTACGTTCAAATACCGCCTCTGCATAGTTGAGCAGCACCTCTGCATATCGGATAACAGGATAGTCATAACCTTCCTTACCCGTGGTCAACTCACGCTCCGATCCCCATTTTTGGTTAGCGTAGCCTGTACCATTACCACCGCCCTCGTAGATGATGCCATTGCCACCAGCTGGCTTGATGTCCGTAGCATCATCCCATGTTGTGCGAGGATTCTCATCTCCAGTCCAGTAGTATTGTCCAGGAACAAGCAGAGTATATTTCATACGATTGTCACGGTTTTCAAACTCATCAGCCTTCTTGGCATAACCCTTGAACTTAGGCGATTTATCCACAGGAAGTCCATCACTGCACAAGTAGAGGTTGGCAAAGTTGCGTGTCACCCACTGCACGTCTGAGTTGTTGACCATCGCCTTGGTGATGTTCCAACCAATCGGCTTCAAGGTGGTGTCATGGCGACGAGAGAGAATGTACTCATGGTTAGCAGATTTCTGCAAACCAGCAGGATTGCTTTTCTCGTTCTCCAGGATAAACATATACTTCTGCGCACTTTCGCCAAGTGCCACGCTCTCACCTTGTGTTCCAAAGAGGTAGAACTGTTTGCTATCCATCACTGCCTTGGCTGCCTTAGCTGCTATGTCGAGCAGGGTGTTGGCACGCTCGGTATTGTTGTTGTGGAACTTTTGCCAAGTACCCTCATAGAGAGCCACACGAGAAAGGAAAGCCTGAGCAGCCTCCTTGCTGACACGACCATCTTCATTAGATGAAATCTGAGAGTTGGATGGCAACTCCTCAATGGCACTCTGCAAGTCGGAAATAACGAAGTCTATCACATCGCCACGATCGTCGCGAGTAGCAGTCATCTTTTCAGAAGAAACATCTATAGGTTCTGTCACCAAGATGACATTACCATAGAGTTGCACCAAGTCGAAATAAGAGTAAGCACGGAAGAAGTGAGCCTCGCCCACATATTGCTTGATGTCTTCCTTGCGACCGAAGTTCTCTGCATTCTGCAATAGTAGGTTGCAACGGCGTATGTGCTTGTAGTTATTGCTATAGTTACCATCCGATGTTGGGATGGTATTGGTACCTTTGCTCGTCACATTAGGGGTCTGATAGGTAAGCAAGTCACTGCGACTATCGCTATGGGCGCTTCCATCATTGCCAAGGGCACCGAAGTCGGTAGTCCAGGTATAGAAGTTGTTGGCAAACTGCTCATAGTCGGAAGCCTTAGCCCACATCTTGTCACCACCCAGCTGGTCTTGTGGGTCTAAGTCCAGGCAAGACTGCAAGCTGAGTGCAGCTGCCATGAACAATATGTATTTTATATTTTTGATCTTCATTGTTGTCAGTGTTTAGAGGTTAGAATGTGGCATCCACACCAAAGGTGAATGTTCTGCTGAATGGATAACGTGATAATGGGTTATCATGGTCATCATAAGCTCTGTTCGACTGCTCAGGATCCCAACCATCACGTATCTTGCTTGTCTCCCAGAGGTCGTTGCCCGTGAAATATACACGGAGACGACTCAGTGGTTTCAACTTTTTGATGACGCTCTGTGGAAGTGTGTAACCTATGGTGAGATTCTTCAGACGGAGATAAGCTCCATCCTCCACACTCCAAGAAGAGATCTGGTAGTTGTACTTATTAATCCACGTGATGTTGGTATAGGTTGGATAATAAGCATCAGGATGCTCTGGACTCCATGTATTGCCGATACTTTGAGTCGTAGTATTCAGGTAAATCGCCTGCATAGGCACACGCCAAGTATTGAGTCCATCATTCTTGTCTCTAAAGATGGTACGGCGACCTACTCCCTGGAACATCATGCTGAAGTCGAAACCCTTCCACTCCGCACCAAAGTTGAATGAGTAAGAGAGCTTAGGGTCATTGGTACCCAAATATACCAAGTCTTTCTCATTGAGCTTTCCGTCATGGTTCACATCCTCATACATATTGTCTCCCAAACGAAGCGAACCTGTCCAGTTTACTGTATTTCCACCGTAATAATAGTCGGTGTATTTCTGAAGTTGGTCTGCGTCTTGTATCTTGCCCATATAACGATAACCGAAATATGAGTTAAGAGGATAACCTTCTATGTTAGAATGCAATCCAGAAGAGATGACATTGGTAGCTCCATAGTCTATCAACTTATTGGTAGCGTATGTAACCATACCACCTACATGATATTTCACCTGTCCTATCTTGTCAGCCCAGTTGACGTTGAGTTCCCATCCTTTTGCCTCAAACTTACCTTTGTTCGCCTTAGGAGCATTATCACCCAAGATACCTGGATAAGTGACGGAAATCAACATATTGTTGTTACGTTTGTAGAATGCTTCCACGGTACCAGTCAAACGGTTATTTAAGAAACCGAAGTCGAGACCTAAGTTGTAGTTATGAATCTTTTCCCATGTACGGTCGGTACTTGCCAACTCTCCGTTGGTATCAATGTAAGAGAGCAATCCACCACCAATCAAGGCACCTGATGCCGTCTTAACATTATAGAGCTGAGTACCATCATAGCGACCGATACCATTCTGGTTACCAACCACACCATAGCTCAAACGGAGTTTCAAGTTGCTGAAGATATGACTGAGAGGCTTCATGAAGGATTCTTCCATCAAGCGCCAACCTCCAGACAATCCCCAGAAGAACTGCCAGCGATTCTCTGGCTGGAACTTTGAGCTGCCATCGTAGCGCATCAAGCCTTCCAAGAGATAACGCTCCTTATAATCATAGTTCAAACGACCGAAATATGACATCATCGCCTCATGGTACTTGGAGACATTTGCCAACTCTACAAGACCTTGTCCATTAGGAACTTCCAAGCTAGAGTTGATGTCCTTCACCGATACGCCAGAACCTTTGAACTGGGTATAGTTATACTGAGCACCTGCCATCACGCTGAGGTTATGTACATCGGCAAAGGTATTGTGGTAGTTCAGATAGCCAGAACCCATATAATAATCGGTACGGCTAAATGTACTTGTATATTTACTATCCGCCTGAGTGGGTTTGTTGTAAACCACCCTTGTACCAGCATAGTTGTACCAATCGATAGCATTCTCCACGTTGTCACGTGTGGCACTGGAGGTATTGTAACCGATGGTCACCACGGCATCCAAGTGCTTATTGATGTTCCATGTAGCTACCTCACTGATGTTGATGGCATTCACTCTCAATTTGTTGTCACCACCCAACTCTGCCAACCAGTTTGGCGCACACCATGTACCCCAAGCGTATGGTCTGCCGTCAATAGTTGAGGCAGGAAGACCTGGCTGAGGAGTAGATGCAGAAAGTACGCTACCAATCATAGAAGGAGCCACCTGGTCTTGACGGTTGTAAGCGATGTCTGTGACCAAAGAGAAGTTCTTTGCCACTTGCAACTTATCATTCACACGAAGGTTAAAACGCTTGTTGTTATTGTTACCCCACTGCAATGGGGAGCCATCATAGAGGAAGCCCAACGAGATGCGGAACAAGTTGCTCTGGTTGCCACCAGAGAGACTCAAACTATGCTGGGTGCTCCATGAGTTACCCCACAAGGTCTTCTGCCAATCATTGTCTGAATAGACGAAGTCGGCTACATCCTTGAAACCTGCAGAGCCAAATGGATTAGGAGTCTTGTCGAGGTCAATATAGGAATTCTTATATCTGCGTGCTAAATCCACATAGGTAAGCCAGTTGGTATTGGTACCACCATCATTCGTCAAGGCAGTCTCCACGGCATCACACCATTGGTCCATGCTCATCAACTTTGGTTGCAATCCCAACTTCTTAGCCGTAAATGAGCCACTATACTCAATGGTCATCTTAGCATCCTTGGCACGCTTGGTCGTAACGAGTACTACACCACCAGCAGCCTTGGAACCATAGATGGCAGCAGAGGCATCCTTCAAGAAGTTGATGCTCTCTATGTCGGCAGAGTTGAGCAAGCGCAATCCATTGATGCCATCGCTATACTCCACGCCATCCACGATCACCAATGGAGCGGCGGTATTGGCTGATACTGCACCACGTAAGCTCATGCCCCAACTTTCATCGCCAGGAGCCCCACTGTTACGAGTGATGATGACACCAGGCACAGCACCCTGCAATGCCTGCAAAGGACTACTTACCGAACCTTTGTCCTGGAACGCCTTGGCATCGACTACTGCCACCGCACCTGTCAACGACTCTTTCTTCTGCACACCATAACCTACGACCACCACCTCTTGCAGCGTTTGGTTGTCCTCGCTCATGGTCACGTTGAGCTGATTGCCAGCCACCTTCAAGACTTGTTCTGTGAAACCGATGTAGGAGAACTTGATCTGTGCGCCCTTTGCCGCCTTGATGGAATAATGACCATCGAGGTCGGTCACGGTGCCGCCTTGTTATCCTACCACTTGCACTGTCACACCGATAAGAGGCTCACCCGTCTTATCCACTACAGTACCTTGCACCTGTTGCTGTTGTGCTACTATCGGATTAGGATTGCCGGCTGCCATCAAAGAGGCAGAGAACAGAGGCATTGCCAATCCTGAGAGCATACAAACTTTAATGAATTGTTGCTTCATATAGGTTGAGTATTTATAGTTTTGGTTATTCTTTTGCGTTTAAATGATCTTACGTAAGTACGACTTCATGTCCTTCGTCGAGAGATAGATATGGGTCTCCACCGTTCGCTTGCTCAACTGGAGTTTCTCCACAATCTCATCAGTGGTCATCTCCTCGTGCTTATACATCTTATAGATAGCGGCACGCTTGGCAGGCATCTCGGCAAGATGCTGACGCTCGAAGGAGAGGATGTCGGCAGCCTCGATACGCTGAGCCATAGAAGAATGGTCCATACTCTCCATGGAAGCCATCAACTGCTTCTCGGTCTCACGCACGAACGCCTTATGACGAGCATCATCAATGATCATGCGCTTCGCCATCACGAGGAGCAAGTTCTTGGCGGTCTCCTCAGAGATGACATCCAATGACATCACCTTGATAAAAAGATCTTGGAGCATATCCTCGGCAGCCATCACATCGTGTGTATAGCTCACGAGATATTGTTTGAGATCGAGGTAGTACTTCTTATATATAGAAGCTACCACGCTGCGGTTTTGGGGATTGTCGTTACGTTCCATATCTACTTAGGTTTGGTTTTACGGTTGCAAAGATAAAACCATTTTCGATACGAAGCAACATTTTGGACACCAACTACCGCCGACTCCTTTTGCAAGAAGTCCAATTCGTTTAACCACTTATATTTCAAGCATTTGTAGCCTTAGCCTAGCAAGTCTATCTAATTTAGAGATAGTTACAACTTGATGTTTTGCGCCTTCAGATACTCCGTTGGAGTCATGCCCTCCACCCTACGGAAGGTACTGAAGAAGCTCGATTTCTTGAAGCCGCACTTCTCACTCAATGCCGTCAAGGTGTATTTCTTATACTCGCCCTCGGCTATCAGTCGCTTGAACTCTTCCAAGCGATAACGGTTGATAAATTCATAATAGTTCTCCTTCACATAGAGACTGAACACCTGGCTCAGCTTGCTGGATGACAAACCGAGCACTTCGGCAAGGTCGCTCATCTTCAGGTCGGGATTGGTATAGCATTGCTTCTCCTCGATGTAAGCCTTCATGCGCTCCACGATGTCGGCGAACTCCTTTTCATCCACCTTCACTCGGGCATATTTCTGCGTTGCAGTCTTACCTATCGTCTCTTCCACATCCGACTCAAGATGTTCGTTCTCCTCGGCTTCGTTCTCCAAGTCTTGCTGTTCTTCGAGTTGCGCCTTCTCTTGTTCTATCTCCATCAAGGCACCTTCTATCTCGTTTCGCTCATCGAGGAGTACCTTGGTGTTCTTATGATAGTTGCGCCACATCAGCAAGAGGATGATGGCTGCTATCAAGATGACGAGTTCGAGGATGGCAAGCCAAGAAGGCAACACCGTGATTTGATAGGTTCGTTCCGTAGCTGGCGCACCCGCCAAGCGCACCTTCAACTGGTGGATGCCTGGCAAGAGGTGGGTAATCTCCACATCCTTGCCATCGCTCACGCTCCGCCATTCCTTATCTCCCTCCATCTTGTATTGGTAGAGTCGCCCATACAGTCGTGCGTAGTCTTGCAACAGGATGCGGAAGGAGAGTTTCTCCGAGAGGATATTCCAATGGATGCTGATACGATGCTCGTCGTTGGCATGGTCTTCGAGAGCATATTCCATCAAGTCGCTTCCTCGACGGATGTCGTAGAGAGCGATGTGATAAGGATTGTGACGCAGCCAACTCTCCAATGCCTGTCGGTTCACCTCCATCAAGCCATTGGAGGTAGCCACCCAGACATCGCCCTTGGCATCCTTGTCCACAGAGTTGATAAACTGGCACATCAATCCCTCGCCATAGCCAAAGTGCTGCAAGTCTTGCATCTGATAGTTCAAGCGATACAACCCTTGGTCGGTGGCTATCCAGTAATATCCCTTCATGTCGTCCAAGAAGCCATAGCACTTGCTGCCCACAAACTCGTCAGGCATCTCTAACTGCCCGAACTGGGTCATCGCTGGATTGGTATAGAATATCTTGGTCTGCTCCGGGAAGAACATCAAGCCTTGATGACCCCTCACGCAGTTCAAGCCCACTTCCGCATTAAAGAAACCTTTTGGGAAATGAGCATTCTCGAATGTTTGCGTAGCTGCCACATAGAGCGATATGCCTTGCGAACAAGCCCATCCGTTGCCTTTGTTGTCGAATCTGACGGTAGTGACACCACCACAAAGCCGGGAATTGTTCTCGGTATATCTCATAATATGCCCCTCACCATCCCACACAAAGACGCCCTCGCCTGTGCCTATCCACAACTTGCCGTCTCGGCTCACATCAAGCGAGGCTATCGTGGCTGTCGTCAGCAAAGGTTGACCAGGAATACGAGAGACAGCAAAGGTTTGCGGATTCAATATCAACAAGCCTCCATCATAGGTACCGATATAATATTGTCCCTTGTAAAAAAGTATATTGGTAATGATATGAGCTCCCAATAATTGCTCCATCGGAATCAATTTCACCATCTTACGAGCCTCATCCACATAGTACAAGCCCTCGTTGGTACCTATGATTTTCACCTGGTTGCCGATATAGAAGGAGCGCACATTCAAGCCCTCGGTCGTGAAGTCGCCGAAGTGATAACGCTGGAAGATGGGAGCCTTATAATAAGTATAAGACATGCCGAAGCGGTAGAATCCAAACCAGTTGACTCCATGCACATCCTTGACGAAGCAATAGACAGCATCACTCGGTAGGCGATGTTTTCTATCGCCTTTCACGTAATACATCTCCTTGATCTTCGCCGTGTTGGCATCAAGCAAGAAAGCACCCGAACCATCCGTTGCCACCGTCACCTCTCCATGCGAAGTCGCTTGCAAGAAGGTGATGATATTGCCAACGCCCGAAATCGGACGGGGAGCTGCATGGGATTTCAAACTATAGACAAACAAGCCATTGTTCTTGGTTCCGATAAAGAACTTGTCTTTCCAAATCGCCAAGCGGCTCAATGCTGCACCTTTTGGCATCTTGTCGGCAATCACATACGAGCGATACTTGCCAGTCTGAGGCACATAACTGTTGAGGGCATAGCGGCTCAAGAACCAGACGTTACCTTTTGCATCCGCCTTGATGTCCCTTACACCATTCTCCACACCCATCTGTGTAGCCCCCACGGTGATGACTCGGCTTCCCTTTTCATCAAAGACATGAAAGCCCTCACGGTTGCCTGCATAGAGTTTTCCCTTGAAAGCCAAGATCGTTTCCGCCTTGCCGATTTCCGGATGAATCTGTCGGAAGTCTGCCTCTCCCTTACGCTTTGCGAAGATTCCCTTCCCTGTGGCTGCATAGATGGTATGATCTTCGCTCTCGCAGAGTTCGAAGACATACGTGCCCTCACCTCCAGGTTTGAAGGTGACGATACGCTTGCCGTTATAGAGACTGACACCATCGCTGGTGGCAAGCCACATTCGTCCTAGATGGTCGGGCATAATACGAGAGACCGACTCGCCCGAGAGTCCGTCCTCCTTGGTTACAAAGTGAAAAACCTCGTCATTGACGATGTCAGCACGACAAACCGCCAAGCTACACATCATCAATAAGAGGCATATATAATAATGTATATATTTCATTGTTTTGATCCTTGCAAGCTATTCAGGTATTGTATTCGCTTGCAAAGATAGTACAAATCGAAGAAAACACCAAACTTTTGCTTATTTTTCTCGCATACATCGCTATCGGCACTAGGGGATAACAGCCTCAGCACCTAGATACATAACCTTCATCGCTAGGGAGCATAACCCTCATCGCCCTAGTATAAACCTTGCAGCAGCCTACTATCTAATGTTGTGCCTAACTTATATTCCATAAAATCCAACTTATATTTAATGAAATCTAACTTAGATTCCGCCGAATACAAGTTGGATTTTACATTATACTATAGGCTCTTGAGGGTTTTACTCCCTAGCGATGAAGGCTATATGCCCTAGCGACTGAGGTTTGGTAGGCGAGGGCATCATCTGATGCCCTCGGAATTACAAGCCTTTCAAACTTAGGCGATAACTCAACGAGTACTCCCCATCGAAGAGGCGATACTCCTTGTGAGGTGGCTCACCCCAACTGTTATCACCACCTACTCCACGCTGGGCACCATCCAAGATGACATAGGTCTCCTGACGTGGGTGCATATCCTTCTGGTGCATCATCTTCTTCTCCAAGCCCATATCAAGGTCTTCATCCGCAAAGTGGAGAGCAGAGAAGTCCATCGGTTTCTCGGCTTGGAAGCGAAGGGCGATGCCCGATTGTGGCGAAGAAATCTCTGCCCAACGCACATCACAGTGGTTGCCCGTCTGCTGAGGGAAGATGTATGGGTAGTACATATCCGTCACGGTAGAATTATAAATACCAATGAACTGACTGGTCTTCCTGTCGGAATAGTTCTCCCAAGGTCCACGTCCATAATAGCTCACGTTCTCAAATCCCTTAGGAAGCGTCATGCGCATACCGAAGCGAGGCAACTCTGGGAGCTTCTTCCCCTTGGTATTCATGCTCGCCTTCACGTCAATGCTGCCATCCTTGCGGAAGAGATAAGAGAGATGATAAGGCTGCTTGAGATCGCTCAATACCATATCGAAGGTAACGAGTACTCCTTCCTCGGTAGGCTCACCCACCTGGCATTTCGATACATAGCGATTGGTCTGTGCAGAACGCCAAACATTGCTTCTCTGTGGCATCTTGTTGCCATAGTCGTTGTCATTAGGCGCACGCCAAAAGTATGGTTCCAAGGTAGTGCGCTTATTCAATACAGACACGCCATCCACAGCATAATCGGTCAAGGCACCACTCTGCTTGTTGATTTCCGCCTTGATATTGCCTACCGTCAAGATGATGTTGTTCTTCTGCGTCTCCACCTTGACATCGCCTTGCGCCTGCTGGCTCATATTCTCCTCCAGCTTGCCCTCATGCAAGAACTGCTCCTTGGCTATGTCGTAATGGGCAGGCAAGAGGTCGTTCGCCTCACGAGTGTAGGCATACACTTGAAGTGTATATTCATCAGATTCTTTCAGCGATGGCATCTTGATGCGCACCTTGCTCTCCTGCTGTGGCAAGGTCTTCAAGCGGAAGCCACCAACTGCCACCTCCTTGCCTTCCTTGCAGAGCACCCAATGGAAATCATAGTCAGCAAGCGTAGAGAACTGATACTCATTTCTAACAGTCAACTCGCCCTTCTTCCAGTCAAAGCCAGGGAAGATAATGTCTTGATATACCTTCTTCACCTCTAAGGCTTGCGGCTTGTAACTCATATCGGAAGCAAGGACACCATCACATCCACTGTTCATCTCCACAGGCCATACATAACTTCCCATCTCACCATTATACATCCAATAAGTACGATGGTCGGTATTCTCGTTGATGGTACGGCGGATGCCCTGGTCTTGGAAGTCCCAGATAAATCCACCTTGCAAGTTAGGCGACTTCTTGATTAAATCCCAGTAATCCTGAAGGTTTCCATTGCTATTACCTTGCGCATGAGCATACTCACACATGATGAAAGGACGCTGTTTGCCACTCTTGGCATAGGCGAGCACCCTGCCCCAGTTAGGGTACATGTGACATACGATGTCGGTATTTTCTTCCTCCCAAGCTTGCTCAAACTGTACGAAGCGAGTTTTGTCGTTCGCTTTCAACCAGCGATATTGCTCATGGAACACCTGTCCATTGCCACACTCATTGCCCATCGACCATCCAATGATGCTTGGGTGATTACGATCACGATAGAACATACGATGGATGCGGTCACGATGCGCAGGAGCCCATTCCTTGCGATAAGCAGGATGAGGAACGGTATCGGTGAAATAGACGCAACTGCCCATTCCGTGAGTTTCGATATTCGCCTCATCCACCACATAGATGCCATACTTGTCGCAGAGGTCGAGCCACTCCGGACAATTAGGATAATGGCTGCTACGCACGGCATTGATGTTCAACTCACGCAGGCGGCGCAGATTATCCATCATAATTTCGTGGCTCTGCACGTGTCCTAGGGAGTCATTGTGCTCATGGCGATTGACACCCTTGATATATACCATCTTGCCATTGACAAGCAGTCGGGCGTTCTCGATCTTTACCTCACGGAAGCCCACTTGCTGGCGCACGGTGTCACCACCCAATATCATCGCCATCTGATAGAGATAAGGTTTTTCGCCACTCCATAGGTTCACCTTATTCAGTTTCTTGCTCACGTGGATGGTTGTCTCCTTGCCATCAACCTTGAAAGGCTTGGTCTCATTAAGCAACAACTTGCCACTGGCATCTCGAAGTTGAACCATCATCTTATCAGAGACTGATTTACCGGAGAAATTGCGAATGGTAACATCTGTCTCAAGCTGTCCATTGCGATAGTTATCCACAGGTGTAGCCGTAATATTGTAATCCCATACAGACACTGGGCTATAGGCTTGTAGATACACGTCACGCTCTATTCCTGTGATACGCCAGAAGTCCTGATCCTCCATATAGCTGCCATCGTGCCAACGATACACCTGTACCGCCATTTGATTGGCACGACCATCTAGATGGACTAACTTCGTCACGTCAAACTCAGCAGGGGTCTTGGAGCATTTGGTCATACCCACCTCCGTGCCATTCACCCATACTCTCGCATAACCTGTGATGGAGCCGAAGTGGAGCATCACCTCCCTGCCCTTCCACTGGGAAGGCACCGTGAATGAAGTACGGTAAGTGCCTACAGGATTCGGGATGTCGATGTAAGGAGGATTAGGCGACCAAGGATAGGTGATATTGGCATACAAGGGTGCGCCAAAGCCCATCAACTCCCAGTTGGATGGCACAGGAATCTGTGCCCACTTGGAGTCATCGAAACCTGGACGATAGAAGTCCGCAGGTGCATCCTTGATGTCATCAGCATAATGGAAACGCCACTTACCATTCAAAGACAAGGTATGTGAAGTCTTGAACCAAGCATGTGCCTGTTCCTTGCCTCGTTCAAATACCATAGGATTCTCCCATTCATGCTCATAGGCACTCACCGGGAAAGCCGAACCAAAGAGAACGGCTGATGATAGTAACAAGTTCTTGATATTCATATTTCTTTTTATGTTTTATTCACTTAGCCTATTTTACTCGATTCGTCACATCTTTTGGTATCTCAATACAGATAGGTTGCACCGCACCCTTGTATTCACCATCGGCATCAGCCACAGCGACAAGCCAACAGGTGAAGGAACGGCGTGCATTGTCCCATCCTGACTCATATGGATAGAACTTGAATGTGGTGTCATTGATTTTCTCCACAGGACCACACACCACCTCTACATGAGGCTTCTTTTTGCCATGCTGGGAGGTTGTGTTATTGTGAGAAGCATCAGTATAGACCGCCTTGATTTGGAACGTGATACCCTTCATATCTCGCAAATCCAGTTTCATACCTCCCTGCGCCTTCTCGTCATATCCTATCATCTTGCCTTGATACTCAAAGCCTACATACTGAACTTTCTTGCCAGCCGTCTCCTTGTATCGAGCCTCTGTGAGTTCCGCCATTTCCTTATCGAAATACCAGAAGGCATCATGCTTGTCGCCCTTATATATATTATAAGGTGCAGGCTGAGGACGATTGGCTGCTGCATTCTCAGGCATTTTGCCCTTGTCTGCCCCATCCGTACCCATCATGTCAGAATGGAATCGCTCGGCAAGCCAACCATCCTTCGGATTGAGTTTGCGCAGCGTTCCATCGCTGTTCAAACGCTGTTCTAATGCCTTCTGAATGAATTTCGCAAGATACATGGCAGTACGGTCGCCACAATCGAAATGACCTCTGCCTGTATCGCAGAGGAAGGAGATGCAACTCTCTGGATACATCATGCGGAAGGCAAGGGCAGGATTCACACGAGCCTCCCACCATTCATACTCGCCTTCCACCATCAAGCCCGGTATGCCATCAATGTTGCGATGACGTCCCCACTCCACGTTATCCCTACCATATCCACAGAGATTGGTACGAGGAGCATCGCCATGGAAGGAGATGATGCAGAGCGTGCGGTTCGGATTCCAAGCCGCAAAGTTCCAAGGGAAGGTAGCTTGCGCGGAATGTCCCAAAGGGATGATAGGAGCCTTGGCTATCTCGGCATGACCGCTTTGGTCGGCGAGATTGCCCATCATCTCCTCAAAGGTGTTCTGTGCGCCAGTCGCTGGATCCCAGTTGTTGGTGAAGGCAGGAGCCACCCATACCATTGCCACGCCCAGTTCCTTCATCTGAGCCTGAAACTTCGGATTCTTATAGATAGCCTCCTCCGTCATATTCTGTTGAGAGAGCAGTACAGCCTTCACTTGCTTGCAACCCTCTGGCACCCAAAGGTAAGCCACAGGATCCTTGCCTGTCTCTGAAGAGATATAGCCTCTCAAATCCACTGACCACTGGTACATTCCACTACCTCCCACACCAATGGCATGGGCTGTACTTACGAAGATGCCTTGCAACAGCAAGACCATCAACATAACTCTGATACGTATTTTTCTTAATAACATCATATTGTCATTTTAACAAACTGAATCGCAACGCTGCACCGCCTGACGGCTGCAAATGAAGCTTTAATATCTTGCCAGCCTTGATAGTCTGAACTACAGTAGATACCTTGGTGCGAGTATTCAACTTAGGGTCGTCATTGTAAATCTCTACACGATATTTCTTGCCTTTCTGCAAGAAGTCGGCAGTATTGAGAGTGATGTCACGAGCCTGCAAGCCAGTCATCGCTCCCACAAACCAATCATTGCCCGAGCGACGCGCCTGCACGATATACTCACCTATCTCGCCCTGCAAAGCCTTGCTCTCATCCCATACCGTAGGACAATATTTCCAGAAGTCCAACTCCTTTTCTCCCTTATATACATTCGGGAGGTCATACCAATACAAGAAGGTGATAGGACTGTAATATACCACTGGCATCGCCAACTGATGAGCCTTGGTATTCTTCACTCTACCATTGAAATAACAAGGGGTATAATCAGCAGGACCGCAGAGGAAACGGGTGAATGGCAATATCGTATTGTGCTCTGCATCTGGCATTTCCTCGTTGCCACCAATACCTTCTTGCGTCATCAAGTTAGGATAAGTACGACTCCACCCTGTAGGACGATACTCATCGTGGATATCCACCATGATGTGATGGTCGGCACACTTCTTTACGGCATTGTGAAGCCAAGTGGTCCACTCCTGCGAACCTATCTGCACAAAGCCAAACTTGATTCCGCTGATGCCCCATTTCTCATAGAGTGGCAATAGCTGGTCAAGCTCCTGATACAAGGCTCTTTGGTTGACATATACCCACACGCCGATGCCCTTGCTCTTGGCATACTGACAGAGCTTTGGCATATCAATATCGCGAGTTTCCAATACTTTCAAGGCAGAAGAAGACATCTTCATCTCTGGACCATACCAGCCTGCATCAAGCTCGATATATTGAAGACCTCTATCCACACAGAAGTCAACACCCTCCATGCAAGTCTTCATATCCAGGCGACATACACGGAAAGCCTTGCCTGGCTTAATCCAAGAGGTATCCAGTATCTGGCAAGGGGCATTGAGATTGAGCACCATCTGCTTGTTATTGATCAGGTCGATAGCCTTCTCACCCACCATGATGAATCGCCAAGGCATATCGTATGCCGTGATGATGTCGGCAGGATGGAACAACGCCATCTGTAACTCATTGTCTGCTTTCAACTTAAGCTTTCCTCTCACAAAGTCACTCAATGCAGCCTCACCGATGGCTGCATAAAGACCATTAGAAAGATGCATGGTCAAAGGACGCTCTGCCTCTTCCTTCCAAGCAGCCTCGCTCTTCAAAAGCTTTACCTTGTTGGCATGAGACTGCGCCCAAGCATAGTGATAAGCCTCGGCACCTGGGGCAAAGCGGAAAGAAGTGAGGTCGTCGGTGATGTGCAAGAACAAACCATTGGTTGCCTCAGGGAAATGATAGCGGATGGCTACTCCCTCATCGTAAGCTCTCACAATGATGTCTAGGAGATATTGCTGGCGCTTGTCGTAAGCTGTGCCACCCCCATCTTGATGCTTGCCACCCTTCAAGAGATGAATGGTCATCTCATTATAACGATCTCGTATCTGGGCATACTCGCCATAGACTGGCTTCCAAGTATTGTCCTCAGAACGACGGTCCACACTTGCTACTTCCATACCATTGGTCCAAACGTTGCTGTTATCCACTGGTATTCCCATAGCCGACTCCACCAAGTGGTTATCGATATTCACACCTAATTCACCCTCTTCTATTACCTGCTTAGCTGCATAGTCGAGGCGGTAGGTTAATCTTCCGTCTTTCTGTTCGAAGACGAAGTTGTATTTGCCGTCAGGCGACTGCAAGGCTTCTGCTGCATATCCAACTATAGCAACCGCCCAAAACAAGATAGCAATAAAAAACTTTCTCATAACTGGATTTCTACTTGATTTGTACTTTTCCATTCTCCGAGCATACGATGCGCTGCTCGGTTCCATCTTTCAGCTTCACGATGATGCCCACGGCACTTGGCTCGCTCGGCGTAAAGTAATCTACCGATGCTATATCGCCTGGCTCCGTATCAGAACTTGGTTCATATACGCAGACGAAAGGATGGTTCCATGCCTCTCCCTTCTGGCGAGCCACAAAGGTAAGCACTGGCTGCTCATCTACCTTATAAGGCTGATTCGGCATGCGCTCATATTCAAGGTTGACTGGCGAGAGAGCTTGGAAGATGGTGCGATTCTCATCTTTCTTCATCCACATGGTCATGGTGATTTCACGCTGGCCATCCATTGCCTCCACTACCTTATCATCCAGTATCTTGGTAACGAACTGCGTCTTTACACTGTTCTGCATCTCTGCGCTCTTCTTGTCATAGATATAAGAATAGGCATAGAGATGACCACCTGCGAAGGCAAGTTCCTCCGTTGGTTTCATATCGAGCGGCTGACCTGATGTGGCATCCATCACCTTCATCTCCTGTCCGAGATTGTGATAGAAGTAATCGTGGGTCTTGTCGCCACCTTCCTTCTTCTTGCTACGGAACACATCTATGTAATATCCTCCCTTAGCAGATGTCTTCACGATGGCGGTGGTACGCTGCTGCTGCGCCTGTGTCTCTGGCTCGATGAAGCTTACGGTAGCGTAAGTGATCTTATCCTTAAGTTCAGAATCCTTCTGAATAGAAAGCTTCTTTTCGGAGAGCTTCTTGCTGGCAGGTTGCTCCTTGCTTACCTCTGGATAAGAGGCGACAACCTTGAAGGCATGCTGGGACATCATTACAGGATAGCTTGATACACCATCCACCACTACCGTGTTGTGGGCTGGCATCTGGGAATAATATTCCAGATAGTCCAAACCGCTATAGAGGGTTCTGCCGATACCAGCATCAGGTCCCAATACATATCCCTTGCCATAGAGTTCGAGCGAGATGCCGTTGGCATGCTGGTGGTTGCCAAGGCTGGCATTGACGGAAGCCATCAAGTCGTGCTGCTTGTCCATACCACTTCGCATCGCTATCCACGATACATTAGGAGCATAAAACAAGGTGCTCGTATATGCCTCGATCTCAGAGATAGGAGCTTGGGGAGCCACTGCATTCTTCAGAAGATTCATCTCAGAGATAAGATTCTTATTCTTATGGCGAGTGGCATACTTCAATACTTGGTCGATGCCACCCGTATTGAGATAACCTGGATGAGTATCGCCAAAACCTGCAATCATACGGTTAGGGAAGAGATATTCGGCAGAGGTCTTCACAGCTTCCGTCAAGACAGGACGCTGCTTGAAGAGGTCGATGCCAGCCTTCTCATCCAGCATGTTGGCGAAATCACAGATACTGCCCAATACCGTGGTACTATAGCCTGGCGACTCATACCAAGTCTTGCTATTGGCATCAAAGCCGAAGTCGATGAGCTTGTTCATACTCCACTGGCGAATACTATTTTGATTTACGATATAATCCAAGTAGTATTGCTTGCCCTTGCCATCTGCGTATGCTTGGTTATCTTGCAATACCAAGGCTATCTTTACGATGAAGTCAGCCTGAAACAAGTCCCAGTTGTTGTGAGGCACACCATTGGCGATGATGTTCTCCGCCCATTTCTTGAAACCAGCCTCGATGACGGCTTGGTCATCCTTCACGAGAGGTTTGATGAGGGGATACATCTGGGTGAGTTCATTAATGACATCCTCGTGGATAACCTCAAAAGTAGTCATGCCCACCAAGGTTTGCTGATGACCATGGTTCAAGTCGATAGGCACATTGCGATAGGCGATGCCCTTCATATAGACTTCGAACACCTTTGCTGCCATCTGTCCATAGCGCATATCGCCAGTGGCGGCATAGATGCGAGCGGCATCACGGGCAATACCGACAATATATCGGTTCACGCCGGCAATGTTGCAACCCGTCTTGGCAGGAGAGGTCTTCTCCATTTTTCCTGTTACCTTATTGACATAGGTCACATTGCCCTGCTCATCGTCATCGTAAGGCACGAGGTCCTCCAACTTTGGACGATTGTATTGCGACTCAAAACCGCGAGTTCCATTATATTTCACCGTAGGCTCTGCGGCACGCTCTCCCCCAGGATGGGCAAACGCCTCACCATTAACAAACACATCTGATGCATTTGTCTTCCAAAACATCTGCAAGCGAGAGTAGAGCCAATCAGGTTGCTTATCCACCTGGCTCATCACGTTCTCAATCTTAGCCTTCAACTTGGTAATCTCAGGATCCTCCACCTTCTTCTTAGCCATACCGAAAGAAGAAGAGAGGAGCATCAAGGCTGCCACATATAGTACTTTCTGTTTCATACGAGTTGTTCTTATCTTTTATGTGATTTTTAATAAGAATACGATTGGGGGGCGATTTATACGTAGAACATCAGATAATAAAACGATATAAGCCCAGATGCCTAAACTGAACTTATATCGTTTACGTCTGACTAAAACATTCTACTTCTAAACCACAACGCAAAAACCGGATCGGTTATATAATAGCGTTTACCACTCATTTCCACTATGTCTTTATCTACCAATGCAGTTTTCAAACGAGTGATATTAGAAACACTTCCTAGTTGGAATTCCTCCCTAACAGCAGTTTCTCCAAAATCATCGTGATGTCCGGACAAGATGCAACGCAAAAAGTTCATCTGATATGCGGTAAGCGGTTCAATCTGCTGCATGAAAAGCTGCTCCTGACTATTGAGCAAGTCCTTAACGCCCTGTTTGAGATGTTCATCTGTCACAACCTGTCCTTCATCAATGAGCGAGAAGACGAGCCATGACAATTGCTGCACATAAGAAGAATAGTTATCTACCAACTGGCAGATCTTAGCAGCCTGTTCCGCCGATATCGTTCGTTGCCTATCCTTAAAATGCTGCACGATGTATTCCACCCATGTCTCTGTAGGAATCTTGTCAAGAAACTTAAAGTCACCAAACTGATAAAGAGGCATGTTTCGCTTTTGAAACACATTCATCATGGTATGCTTCTTGCTTCCGAAAAGGCAATAAGAGGTAAGTCTTTGATGTTGCCATACGGAACGCAACCTTTTCTGTATGCTTACACTATCAGCCATCTCTCCTATCTGCTGGAACTCATCTATGCAAACCACGATTCTCTTCTGTTTCTTCTGGGCTATTTCCTCTGCAAGGCTCAATATCTCTTCAGGTGCATGCGTCTTTGGACTGATACCTAAAGACAAAGCAAACTCAGAGTTAGGCTCTGGAGAAAAACTGACCTTGGGTGACAATCGGGCAATAAAGTCCCTGGCATTGTCCATCCAAAGTTCAGCCTTCGACGCCGTCTGTTTCAGTACAGCCTCTGCCAAGGCATTATAGAACTCATATTCTGTCTTGCATTTGAATATATCCACAAACACAGGAATTACCTTTTTTCTGTCAACGACCTCGCACACTTTTCTTACCAATGAAGTCTTGCCCCATCGTCTTGGAGAAATCAAGATGGTATTGATACCCTCTTCAAAGTTCATCTTCAACCTTCTTATCTCCTCTTTTCGACCGATAAAATTATAGTCAGATACAGATACTCCAAACACGAAGCTCTGCTCGTTTTCCCTCATCTTCATACGCATAGTCTTTTGTTTTTTGAGTACAAATATAATGAAAAAACACAAGATACACAAGGTTGTATCACACAAGTTTGTGTATTTTGTGTTTATTTATGATTTGCAACTATTTAAGAGCATTATTTTATACCCTAAATCGTATGTAAGTACGGTCATCGAAGCTTTTGTTCCCTTCCACCAAGCCCTTAGTGGCAATGAAGTCGTGGATGCATTGAGGGTCGTGGGCGATAAGATGCACCAATACCGCCTCGCCTCAATCAATAATGGCTCTATCTGCTTTCTAGCCTCAGCAGGCGAAAGGCCCTGCTCTATCAGCTCCACCCTCTTCCGGGCAATCTTCTCCTCATAAGGCTTGCCGTTCTCATAAAGCTTTCCATCGATGATAGCCTGGCTATCGCCCACCATCCAGACTTATTATAGAAAATAACTTTATAGAAAAGCCGTGGACTTTCTCTGTATTTAATATTGAAACTCTATCACTTACATGCGATAATACAATCCATTCAGCTCTTCCAAGCTGGCAACCTCCCTCGTTTGCCCATTCTCCATATACATCAACCTATCAGATATTCGGTCGATGGCTGCAAAATTATGGTCGGAAACGATGATTCCCTTCGTATTCTTGGCCTCTTTCAGCAAGTCGATTACATGCTCCACAGCCACAGGCGACAAACCCGCAAAAGGCTCATCCAATATCACGAAAGGAACTGGCGACTGAAGGAATATAAAAAATTGGAAATACTTCAAGAGTCCACCCGATAGCTCTCCTACCTTGCAGTCGTAGATGTCTTGTATCAAGACATCCTGTATATCATCCTTATGATAACCTTCCATTCGCAAGATGGTAGAGACTCTCAATCCTCTCGGAATATACTCAAACTGCGGTTGCATCCTCAGCATTCCACTACGAAAAGCCTTATCCGTATAAACCTTACCACCTATCCGTACAAAGGAATGGGCACCACGACGGGTGCCAAAGATGATTTCCAGCATCGTTGACTTGCCACAGCCATTGCGCCCCAGCAAGCCCACGACCTCACCTTGCTTACAATTGATGTAAGCACCTTTCAATATCTCATGGCCGTCTATCTCATAATAAATACTATCAGCCTCTAATACCAAAACCATAGCCATTTCAATAAAAAGTGAATACTCAAACTAAGCGTGGCGGAAATGCCAAACGACGCTGCATAAAGCTTAAGGATGGTCCACGAAGCATTATAATAGAAGAAGAACACCGACTTCTTGAACACCAACTTGCCTATAGCATCCAGCAGCAAGCCCCATATCGTATAGAAATACAAGAAGACCTTGACGGCTTCCTCTATTCCCTTTTCCCTAAAGACGATACAACCTGTCACCAAACCAAAAGGTATGGTAACCCACAGCGTGCTCTTATAGAACGCCCATAGGTAACGGAGTCGTAAGAAAAGTCTGTCTAAGTTCATATTTTCACCTTATATTATATATACTACATAGCCTCCTGCATCATCGCCCTCATCTGCTTGCGAGAGGTGAAGAGCTGAGACTCCACGGTGCGCTTAGACACCTGGAGTTCTTCTGCAATGTCGCCAGCCGTCATGTCGTCGAACAGACTCATGCGATAAACCTTGGCACAGGTTGGCGAAAGCTTGTCCACATTCTGGTTCACGATACGGAGAGTATCGTGATACTCGGCAAGGCGCTCTGCCTGGCTATGCTGAAGCTCCATCTCATACTTCTTGCTCTCCTCTAGCTGATGACGAAAGATGCGGCGGCGGAGAACATCCTTCACCTTGTTGGCTGTGATGGTATAGGCAAACGACTTGATGGTTGCCTCGTTGATGATGCCCTCGAAGGTCATCATCTTGATGAAAGCATCCTGTACCAAATCCTCAGCCTCCTCTCGGTTGCCCAAGCGGGAAGTAGCGAAGTTTACGAGTTCTGCATGATGAACTGTATAAAAGTTAGCAATAACTTGCTGCTGGCAGATAACTGTCTGTTCCATAATTGTTAATCGTTAGTTTTGATTTCTGCTGCAAAGGTATGAAAAAGCCTTTTAAACAGATGTATCATTTGTACCAACGATATATGTGAAACGTACCAACTATTTGTACCAACCTGTACGGATATTGATTATCAACTACTTAACCATTTCTAATTTTTTAAGAATATTGCGAAGGAAGCACGCCAAATATCTCCTTGAAGTGCTTGGAGAAGTTCTGCGGAGAGGCAAAACCCGTCCTGTAACAAGCCTCCGAGACATTACAATTGCCCTCTTTCAGAAGCTTGGCGGCTGTCTTCAATCGTACCGTTCGGATGAAATCGGCAGGGGTCTGACCAGTCAGAGATTTCATCTTTCGGTAGAAGCTCATGCGAGACATTACGACATCCCCTGCCAAGGAGTCGATGGTGTATTCAGAGTTGTCGATGTTCTTCTCGATATGCCCAATCACTTCATTCAGGAAAGCCTCATCTGGAGAAGAATCCGTCACCGTCTTTGGGTCGAGCGAGATACTATGCGAGAAGTCTTGCTTTCGCTTCTCTTGCTTCTCCAAGAGATTACTGATGCGAGCCAAGAGCACCTCCATATCGAAAGGCTTGGCAATGTAGGCATCAGCACCAGCCTTGTATCCCTCAGTACGTCCCTCATCGGTACTCCATGCCGTGAGCAAGATAACTGGGATATGCGAGGTTTCGATATTTTCCTTGATGCGGCGACACATGTCCGTACCGTTCATTCTAGGCATCATCACATCGCTCACGATGAGGTCGGGGTTCTCTTCCTCCGCCTTCAAGGCTCCCTCCATGCCATCCTTTGCTACTAACACCTTATTATATATATGGCTCAGTTCTCGATGCAGGAAGTGGCGGAAGTCTTCATTATCCTCCACCACCATCACGGTTTTCTCTATCTTCTTTGCTCCCTGTACCTCCGTAGCTCCATCTACAGCATCCGTTGCAGGAGAAGAAACAAACTGATTGTCTTGGGCTGCCTCTTGCTGCAAGGCATGCTTCAAGTCGGTAGGTATATCCACGATGAAGCGAGAACCCTTTCCTTCTTCACTCTCCAAGGAAACCTTGCCTTGATGCAACTTCACATACTCATACACCATGTTCAGTCCGATGCCAGAACCCACCTGCGTGGCAGCTTGCTGCTGCTCCGCACGATAGAAACGCTCGAAGACATGGGCTTGTTCCTCCTTGGAGATACCGCAGCCTGTATCCTCCACGATGATACGGGCATAGCGACGGCTATCGATGAAACACTTGCTCAGTTCTACTTTTACCACTCCACCTGACTTCGTAAACTTGAAAGCATTGGAGAGCAGGTTGGTCAATATCTTGCCCAACTTATCTCGGTCAAAGTACATAAAGAGCCCGCCAGTCTTGTCCTCAAACTTCAGGGAGATATTTTTCTGTTCCGAAAGGGGGCTAAACTTCATGGTGGTATATTGGATAAACTCATCCAGATTGCCACTTGCCAGATTCAGTCGTTCTCCATTCATCTCCATCTTGCGGAAGTCGAGCAACTGGTTGACGAGTTGCAACAAGTCGCCCGCATTCTTGCTCACCTCATTAAGTTGGGTGCGAGTCTCCGTATCAGTGGTACGGCGCAGCATACTGCCGACAGGAGTGATAATCAAGGTAAGCAAGGTACGGAACTCATGGCTGATATTGGTGAAGAAGCGATACTTCATCTCCTCCAACTCCTTGTACTTCTCATTCTCCATGCGCTTGCGGTTCTGCTCAATCTTCCATCTTACGCCGAAGATCATCAAGGCGATGAATGCCAAGAGATACAAGAGCTTGGCCCACCAAGTAGCCCAAAGTGGAGCCAACACCTCTATCTCCAAGGTTGCCGATTGCTTGCTCCACACCTTATCTAGACCAGCAGAATAAACCTCTAGCTTATAAGTGCCAGGAGCCAAATCGGTATAGTTTGCCCTACCTATTCCATCTTGCGGACTTATCTCTATCCAATCATTATTAACCCCCTGGAGTCTATATTTATAATAGGTGTGGTGAGGCATGTCGAAGTTCAAACCAGAGAAATGAACGGTGATGAAGTTCTCATCATGCTCCAGCACGATCTTCCTGGTAGTGCTCAAGGCAAAAGGCAAGATAACCCTGCCATCATATTCTTTGCCAGCCACTACTTCTTGGTTATTAACTAATAGGGATGTGAACACAGGATGACCTGTATATTCCATATCCTTCACTTGGATAGGATCCACGATATAGAAGCCTGTAGAACTGCCAAAGAAGAGCTTGCCATCAGCCATACTAGCTGCCGTCCGAGGCAAAAACTTGGCATCACCCAACTTATTCTGACTATCAAACATAGTCAAGGCAAAAGGCTGTTCTGAAGAACGAGTGCGACGGATTCGACAAAGTCCATTGGCTGTAGTAACCCAAACTTCGCCTAATCTATCCACTACTAAATCCTGTATCATCTCATTGGTCATGCCTTCTTCCTTGCCGTACCGATAAGTCTTACCATTCTGGATATCGAAGACATAAACTCCATTCATCGTTCCTACCCAAATCCAACCTTGCTTATCAATGGCAAGAGCCTTGCAGACAGCTTTCAATTTCAACTGATTGCCCATGATAAGTCCCTTGTTGGTTGCTGCCCACAAGCGATGCTGCCTATCAAAAACGATAGAATTGATGTTCGTGTTACCTACAAAAAGCTTGTTTCGCAAAGGAAAGATACGCTTGGTTTTCTCATCAAAACGGCCAACGCCTCCATGATAGCAAACCCATATCTGATGCTGATGGTCTTCTGCAAAGTCGCGCACAATGTTGTAATCCATGTCTTTGTTGGGCACATTCTCTTGTATGAAATGGCTCACCTTATCGCCATCCTTCAGATAGATTCCCTTGCGGAATGTACCTACCCATACCCTGCCCCGACTATCAGTAAAGCTCTGGATAAAGTCATCACCAGCACCCATTCCCGGCAAAGGGTGCAACGTGATTTGGGAAGGATTAAATTCCAACACTTGATGAGGGAATGACAAGCTAACATTTCCATCACTGGCACAAGCTGCCCTGTAAAAGCCTAAGCCATCAAACAAAAATTGGCTGAAAGCATAGAATGGGAAACCTTGCATGTTGGCATTATAGAGAACCATACCTTTATAATAAAAGCCAAGCAAGAGATTGCCACGATCATAAGCAATACTCTGAATATCGTCTGCCACACGCTCTCCACCCATGATTGGGAAAGAGCTTTGAAGACTCAGCTTGCCATTCGGCAGGATAGTCACAAGTCCCAATTGGCGCACACCCAAAAAGGCTCTGCCATCAGGAGATAGTGCCAAGGTGGTAAAAGTATGATCATCATTGCTATATCGCTGCTGCCATCGGTTCTGCTTAGGGAGATAAGAGGCCACACCATGGTCCCACATCACCCAGAGCTGCTGTCCTTTTTGAACCAGTCGTACGAAATCACGAGCCAGCACAGGCTTCACCCATAAGCGAGCGGTGGATTTCACTTGATAGGTGCGGGCATCCACACCCACCAAATAGCCATCATTATAAACCATCCATACCCTATCACCCTGCCGGCATATATCTCGCAAGCCTTGCGTTCTCAACGCTATTTTGCGTCCTTGATGCAAGAGTTTTCCTTTTACTGTTACTGCCCAGTATTCCTTAGTCTCATCCACAAAGAAATCACGGATAGGTTCATGGATGCCCCAATTAGCCAACACTTGGTCCACATGAAGCTCGAAAGCCTCACGCTTCAAGTCGAACACCAAAAGTTGCCCCTGCTCCTTGCTCCATACTCGCTGCTCTGCATCCACATAGATACGAGGAAGCGTGGCTACATAATTCATCTGATAAGGCTTGGCACCCATGGGCGAGAACACACGAAAAGCGCAACCATCAAAAAGAGAAATTCCTGAAGATGTACGGATTCCCAACCTGCCATCTGGCGCATAGAAAAAGCCCTTCACCTCATCATCAGGCAAACCTATCGCTGTATCAACAAGACGATATACAATCTGTGAGTTAGCCACCAAATGGCTAACCACACATAGAAACAGGGTTATATATAAACGAAAGCGTTTCATTCTCTTCATTTCGATTATGTACAATATACGAGTTAAGATGGTACAAAGTTACTTTTTTAAAACGAAATCTCCAAATTTAGCAACGAAAAATCATTATTTTTAGGCAAGAGTTCCCAATACTCATGCGAAAATAGGGAAAAAATATTTTTCTTATTTTCGCATAAGTATTTTTTAAAACACATTCGTAACAAGAGCACAAATAACTATTAATATTAACGTATAAATTCTATAAAAATGAGTAAACAACTATTCGCTATTCCCCTGTTGCTTCTCTCACTTTTGTTGGGAGCTTGCTCAGATGAAGAGGAAGGAAGAATCAACATTGATGATTCTGCTCCAGCGCAAGTAACAAACGTAGTAGCTACTAGCGTAGCAGGTGGTGTAACTTTGTCATGGGACATCCCTAGCAGTAAGAGTTTCATGTACACTAAATTGGCTTATACCAATGCCAAGGGTGCAGAAACTTATGAATTGTATTCTAAAGAACATGCTGATGATGCAGGCAAGATGCAAACTACCATCAATGGATTCGTAAAGACTGAACCTGTTACCTTCAAGCTCTTTGCTTGTTCTGTAAGAGGAAACAACAGTGGAGCCGTTGAAGTACAAGGCACACCAGGTGCCCCTAACTTTGCAAAGGTACTCGACAAGATTACAGTCGATCCTTCTTATGGTGGTATCAAGGTTGGATATATCAATGAGTTTGATGAGAATGTAAATGTTTCTGTCAGCTACAAGTCAACAAGCGACGCTTCCAAGTCTGGCTCTTGCAAATTTGCAGTGTCTCCAAAGTCACAAGGTGCCCAATTCGTTCGTCTTACATACGGTAACGACAACCAGTTTATCACAAACGAGGAATGTGAAATCACCATCCACACGGAAGATAACTACGACAATGCTTCTGACAATCGCACTTATCAAGTTAAGCCTCAGGAAGCTCAAATCTTAGACCGTAGTAAATGGAGTGTACCAGGCTATGACAACAGTAGCAGCGCAGCCACCATCGGTTACGATTCCCAAGAAGCTGTAGGCGAAGGCACCAGCAATGGTCGTGTCATCTGTATGTTTGATGGCAGCACCAAAACTTTCTGGCATACCAAGTGGAAGAACGGAAACGATAAGTATCCTCATTGGTTCATCGTTGACTTGGGAAGTGAGCATACATTAGCTAGCATCGAGATTACAGGTCGTGTCAACAACAATAAAGAGCAAACAGGTGAGCAAATCTTCGTTTGTACAAACGCAGGTGCCACCGACCCAAGCAACCCAAGTAACTGGGAGTGGAATGACATGGGCGAATATAGATTTGACCCGAACAATGATGCACCTCAAAATATTGACTTGACGAATCAATTGCCAAAAGCAAGATATATCAAGGTATATATAGGTGAAAAGTTCAAGGGATCTAGCGATAATGCCATGGTTTCCGAATTTAATGTTTACGCTATCGACTAACATAGGAAAAAACAAGTTTATGGATAAAAGATATTTAATCGCAGCAGCTCTTTGCCTGGCATCCAGCTCTGCAATACAGGCAGCCTCAGCGGCTACAAACACGAGCCTCAGCGTTCAACAGCAGAAAGGCAATGTAGTACAAGGAACTATCGTTGACCAAAACGGAGAGCCTGTCATCGGTGCTACAGTTAGAGTGAAAGGTTCCAAGAACGGAACCGTCACCGACTTGGATGGTAAGTTCACCCTAACCAATGCTAACGGCCCTATTGAGGTTTCATATATTGGCTACAAGACACAAATTGTCAAGAATGCCAAAGGAAATAACTTGCGTATTTCCCTTCAGGAAGATGCCAATGCCTTGGAAGATGTCGTAGTGGTAGGCTATGGCCAGCAGAAGAAGGCTTCCCTAACCTCTGCCATCACACAGATTAAAGGCGAGGAAGTATTCAAAGACCGTACTGTATCCTCTACTGCTGTAGCCTTACAAGGTGAGATTCCAGGTTTGACCGTTACCCGTAACTCTACCCGTCCTGGTAGTGAGGGCGCAGCCTTCCAGATTCGTGGTGATATCTCTGTGAATGGTAATTCTTCTCCACTCATCATCATTGATGGCGTAACAGGTTCCTTGGACGAGTTGAACTCCATGAACGGCAACGATATAGACAACATCTCTGTTTTGAAGGATGCCTCCGCTGCCATCTATGGTTCTCGCGCCGCATCTGGTGTCATCCTTATTACCACCAAGCGTGGCAAGGAAGGCAAAGCGCATATTTCGTATAATGGCTCTATCAGTCGCACCATCAATGGTATCCAAACGCCATTGGCTAATACAAGTGAATGGCTTGACATGTTCTATGAGGCTCAATATAATGATGCCAGTGTGCTTTGTGGATCTTCCGACCCTGCTGTTATTCACGATAATATCAACTGGTGGATTTTCAACAGCTTCGGAGGTCCTTCTTTGGATAAAACTGACATTGACCCAGAGACAGGCAATCCAACAATTTACAAAGGTGAGAAGCTTTTTAATGCTTTACGTGCCGGAAAAGTACTAACCGTGCAAAACAGCAACAGAGTTGAGCGTTGGGACACTTCACAGGACATCATGGATGCCCTTTATGGACAAGCTACCTCACAAAGACATAACGTCAACATTTCCGGAGCCGACCAGCGATTTGGCTATAATCTTTCCTTGGGATATGAGAGTGCCAAGTCACAGTTGAAACCAGCTTATGATGGACAACGCAAATGGAGTGGTCGTTTGAACGCAGACTACAAAGCTACTGATGAGTTGAAATTCTCCACCAACATTGCATACGAGAAACGTGATGTACAAAGTCCATCTACCGATGTTGGTCAAGGTTGGTTCGACCAGTGGTTCTGGCCTATATATAATGAAAACGGTGAGGTATACGACACTTTCGGACACAGAAATCCAATTGCAGGTTTGACCCAAGGCGGTACATATAAATATCAGCTGACAACTCTTCGTGGCAACATATCTGGCACATACGACTTCAAAAAGATTGTCAAGGGCTTGACCCTCACTGGCAACGCTGCCTACAAGATGGTAGAGCAGAACAGCCAAACCACCAAATATAAAGTAGATTATCATGATTGGGTAGGCTTCGTTACCAACACGAAATTTGCTCCTGGCAGCATGGAACAAGAGAACAAACGATGGGAGAACATCAATCTCAGTGCCTTACTCAACTACCAGAACACCTTTGCCAAATATCACAACGTGGCAGCCATGTTGGGTATGACCGCAGAGCAAGAGACTAACAAGAACCTCAAACTCGGCAGGTACGAAGGACCTATGTATGAGAATTCGGGCATCGAGGACATGAACGTATTCACCAATGGCGACAACAATGTTGCCGACGGCGGTAAGTCTTCATGGGGATTACTTTCTTACTTGACACGTGTAAGCTATAATTTTGACAACCGTTACTCTGTCGAATTTCTCGGTCGCCGTGACGGCTCGTCCAAGCTCTCTACCGCACAACGTTGGAAGAACTTCTACTCAATCTCTGGCTACTGGAGAATCTCTGGCGAGAAATGGATGAAGAGCCTCACTTGGCTCAACGACCTGAAGCTCCGCTACAACTACGGAAAGACAGGTAGCGTGGAAGGCATCGGTAATTATGAGCGCTATGCCACGGTATCTACAGGATCTACCATCATCGGTGTCACCCCTAGTGCCCACCCTACCCTTTGGCTCGGAGGCATGACCAGCGACCAACGTACCTGGGAGACCATCGACAGCCACAACTTCGGTCTTGACTTCACATTACTCAACAACCGACTCAGTGGTTCGTTCGATTACTTCATCAAGACCAACAACGGTATGTTCATCAGCGTGGAATACCCACAGGTTCTTGGTGCATCCGCTCCTAAGGTAAACGATGGTAAGTTCCGTGCCCGTGGTTGGGAATTTGCGGTTAATTGGCGTGACAAGATTGGTCAAGTGAAATACAATATTGGTATCAACCTCTCAGACGCTTGGTCTAAGGTAATGAAACTCACCAATACTGAGAACGTACCTAACGCTGGCAAAAACAGCAATCGCCTGATTGGCAAGCCGCGTAATGCCATCTACGTTTACCAGACAGACGGTTTGTTCCAGAATCAAGAGGAAGTAGATGCATACTATGAGATGTACTATTGGAATGCCGACCATACAGGTCCGAAGGAAGGTAACATCATCCCTGCGCCTGGAAAACAGATTACTAACACCATGCGCCCAGGTGCTCGAAAAGTTGTTGATATCAACGGTGATGGCAAGATTACCCGCGATGATCTCTACTATGCTGGCGATGCCGCCCCTCGTCTATCCTTTGGAATCAAGACAGGTTTGGAATGGAAAGGCATCGACTTTAATGCCTTCTTCCAAGGAATCGGCAAGCAGAAGATTCTCCGCACTGGTCATTTCTATGCTCCATGGGTAACAAACTATGTTTGTCAGAACAAGACCTTCATGGGCAAGATGTGGACTCCAGAGAATCCGAATGCAGAATATTCCATTTCTTCTCGCGACCAGAATTTCAATAAATGGAACTACGAGAACAAAGATGTGAGCGTACAGGACAACAAGTACATCCGACTCAAGTCACTCGTCATCGGCTATACCCTTCCACAGATATGGACAGCCAAGGCAGGTCTCAGTAAGGTAAGATTCTACTTCTCAGGCGATGATCTCTGGGAGTGGACTAAGGTTAAGGATGGTTACGATCCAGAGTTTGGAGAGGCATCCAACAACACGTTCCCTTTCAGTCGCCAATTGACTTTTGGTCTCGACCTAACTTTCTAAGTGAAGTTTCCAGTACACAACAAAAGAACAACAAAAAAGATTATTAGTATGAAATCGACAATATCAAAATTAGTAATGGCTTCTGCTCTTATAGCAAGCTTAACCTCCTGCAGTGACTTCCTCGAAAAGGAGCCACTGTCAGAGGGAACAGAGGCCATCGTGTTCAAGAATGCGACTCAGTTCCAACAAGCAGCAGATGCCTTCACAGAGCATCTACCATCTTGGCAATCGATAACATGGGATAAGAATACAGACATCAGTGGACTTAGCTCAAATGGAGGCTCTGCCGCTCCAGAAAACAACAATACTTGGAAAACTAGTTACGAACACATCCGTCAATACAACATCCTGCTAAAAAAGGCGGAAGAATACACTGGTGACAAAACTGCCATCAACGCCTCGGTAGGTACTGCATATTTCTTCCGTGGCATGGCATACTTCGACTTACTGAAGACCTTTGGAGGCGTGCCAATCGTTGATCATGTCATGGACGTAAACGATGAGGTACTCTATGGACCTCGCAATAGCCGCTACGAGGTATTCAACTTCTTGGCAAACGACTTCCGCAAGGCTATCGAATTGCTCCCTAAAGAGAGCAGCATCGCCGCAGCCGACAAGGGACGTATTAGTCAGGAAGCAGCTCAGGCGTTCTTCGGAAGAGTTCTTCTCTATGAGGCTACTTGGGAAAAATATGTTCCTTCCATCAATTATGACCTGGATGGAAATGGTACCGAGAATGGTGCTGGAAAGGCAAAGCCTGAAGGTTATCCGTCTACAAACGACATGTTCAGTGAATGCAAGCAAGTATCAAAGGCGGTGATGGACGAGGCACAAAACAATGGCACATACTCTCTTTGGAATGAGTGTGACTCCCTTAGCTATTATTATCTCTTCAATATTGACGACAATGGTGGCAACATCTCAAACTTCAAGAATGTTGGCAAGGACACCAATCATGAGTTCATCCTCTACAAAAAATATGACTATGACTTGAAGCGCTCCGGTTTCAATATTGGCCATATCGTAGATACCTGGCAAGGAGTAAACATTAGCGCACAATTCGGTGAGTCCTTCCTCTGCCGCAATGGTCTGCCTATCCGTATCAGCCGTACAGGAAAAATGGAAGACGCAGAAAACAACCCAGAGTTTGAGGGTTGGAGTACATTCGCTGGCGAATATCATAATCGAGACTATCGCTTTGTAGGCTGCGCATGGTGTCCAGACCGAGCCTCTTGGGGTAACGGCGAACACTGCACAATCCATACGGAGGCTGATGGTAAGCCATATCCAGATCCTTTGTTTGTGAAGAACAATGACAAGTACGATTCTTCTGACCCAGCATACGCTAGTGTAAGAGGCATCTTCCGACCAAAACTCCGCAACAACACGAACTTCAATGATTATGGGTGTCGTAAATATATGCCTGAAGGCAATCGCCCTACCAAGACAGAGTCTCCAGACTTGCCTCTTCTCCGCCTTGCCGAAGTATATCTCAACTATGCCGAGGCTACTTGCGAGCTGGGCAATGGTCAGATTTCCGATGAGGACTTGAACCTCTCCATCAACAAGCTTCGTGACCGTGCCCGTGTGGCTCACCTCACCAATGCCCTCATCAAGGACGTATGGGATGCAGGATGGTGGGATTACAAGACCAATAAGACCGTTTGTCACAAGATGAACATGCTTGATGAGATTCGTCGTGAGCGTGCTTGCGAACTCTACGGAGAAGGATTCCGCATGGACGATCTGAAACGTTGGGGTATCGCCCACATCAATCTCCGTGGTCAGAAGTTGGGTCGTCACGTATTGAATACAGCTTATACCACCTATAAGTGTAACGACAACCAATATTTCGGTGAGCCATGCTACTATCCTGAGAAGTATCCATTGCTGTATGGGGTATATGAAGGCACAGGCAAGGAAGATCCTGACTATGGTCGCTCCATCGCTACCCTCGCCGAGAACCTGCACTATACCCAACGCGATTATCTGTCGGCAATTCCATTGCAGCAGATTCGCCTGAACCCAGCTTTGACACAGAACCCAGGCTGGTAAAATCACAACGCGACGAATGGAAAAATAAAAAAGCCCTCGAGAGAAAAGTCTCTAGGGTTAAGGAAAATCTTCGTTCAAAAGCTTTGAACGGAGATTTTTATTCATAATAAAAACAAGTATATTATCCAAGAAATACTCTTTCTATATGAAAAAGATAATAACAATACTAATGCTGTGCCTCATCACCCTATCGATGACAGCCAAGAGGCATACGGCGGCGAATAACCGTCTGGTAATAGCCAAGGCTCCTGCCGGCATCGAACTCAAGAAAGACTTCGAGGTAAAAGCCCGCATCAGTGGCAGCGAATGGAAAGACATCGATACCTACGCCTTCAAGGTGGATAGGGTGGCGAATGCCAAACATAATGTAGAGGTCACATCCGTGGCTAAGTTTGAATTCGAAGGTAAAGTTGAAATACAGGTAAAGAGCATTGCTCAGGATATCAAAAGTTACAAGATCAGACCAAACTCCTACGGAATAGAAGCTAAGCAAGAGGGCAACACGTTGACGTTTACGCTCGACCGCCCTCGCTACCTCTCCGTAGAGATCAACGGAAATATCTATCAGAATCTCCAAATCTTCGCAGACAACATTTTAGAAAAACCTAAGGTAAAAAAGAAGAAAGATCTGATGTATTTCGGGCCAGGCATCCACGACTTCAAGGGTGACTCCATTCACATCGCATCAAGCAAGACTGTTTTCATTGATAACGGAGCCGTCATCAAAGGTTGGTTATCTACCTACGGCTCAAGAGATGTCAAGATTCTCGGTCATGGCATCGTGATGCCAGGAAACCACGAGGGTATTATGGTGAGATATTCCAAGAATGTATATATCGACGGACCACTCACTACCCAATTGCCTATCGGTGGCAGCGATTCCGTAACCGTGAAGAATGCCAAGGTGATGAGCTGGTATGGCTGGGGCGATGGTTTCAACATCTTTGCCAGCAACAACATCTACCAGGAGCACCTCTTCGCCCGTACCAGCGACGACTGCTCTACCATCTACTGCACCCGCAAGAACTATCATGGCGGTTGCAGGAACATCACCATCAAAGATTTCGTGATGTGGGCAGACGTAGCTCACCCTATCATGATAGGCTTGCACAGCGAGACACCAGAGAACGAGGACATCACCAACGTGCTCTATGATAACATTGACATCTTAGAACATGCCGAGAACCAGATAGACTATCAGGGCTGCATCGGCATCAACAATGGCGACAACATCCTGGTAAAGGGCGTTACCTTCCAGAACTTCCGCATCGACAATATCCGCAAGGGTATGCTCTTCAACATGCGCGTATGCTTCAACAAGAAGTACTGTTCTGCCCCAGGCAGAGGTATCGAAGACATCACTCTTCGCAACATCGCCTACACGGGCAAGGATGCTCCTAATATGGGCATCATCGCCGGTTACGACCAAAGCCGAATGGTAAAGAATGTCCATTTCGAAAACTTCAACATCAACGGCAAGGTTATTTCAGACGATATGGCAGGGAAGCCAAAATGGTATAAGACGGCAGATATGGCGAATATCTACGTGAATGACCATGTGGAGAATGTAACTTTCAGCAAATAATTCATCTTTTACAATACTGATTATTCAATAATCAAAAAAGGCTGCCCCATATTTCGGAGGCAGCCTTTATTTTATATTGTATTTTATTGATTGCTTTTTATTTATAGCATATTATTTATTGCTATCATAAGCATTATGTTCTTCAGGATTTAGCAGGAACATTTTTCGGTTTCTGAAGCCTCAAGATCATCTGGATAAAACTTGGTATCATGATACAGAGCGAGAAGCCTACGGCATAATATACAGTCTTCTCATCGCCATGGAAGAGGTCGATGAGTTTACCATCGCTCTGTGGCATGAGATTATTCAAGACATAAGCCATCGTATTGTTCACCCAATGCATCAGAATGCCCGGAACAAGACTCTTGGTACGATAATACATCCATCCCAAAAGCAAGCCCATCAGGAGGGCATTGATAAACTGCGCCTTATTGCCATGTATCAAGCCAAACACAGCTGCAGAAATGAAGATGGCAACCCAATGATTCTTCTTGCTTACCATATCAAGCAAAGTACGGAGGATAGCGCCACGGAACACGATTTCCTCTGCCAGAGGTGCCAATATACCAATCGCTACATAGCCCCAAGGCTCCTTCATCAGCGAAGCAAATACCCGCTCGGTATCCGCATCCATCTCGACACCGATCTGCTCATAGACAAACTCCAATGGAATGATAGCGCCCAGAGTAAACAAAGCTACCCACAACAGACTGATCCAAGGCTTTGACTGCAGATAGTTACGGGTAAGGGGAGTCCATTTAGCCTTCAGGAAAATGATGAGGGTGATGACATTACTGAATACCGTAGTCAGCGCCTTCAGGATGGCATTATTTCCCGTATCCATAGCAAGAAGAGTTGCCTGATAACCTTCGCCCTTGACAGCAGCCCAAATGCCTGCTCCAGCATAAGTCAGAAATATCTGTACAACTATAAATATAATAATGTATAAAACTATGTCTGTCAGACCTTTTTTAAAATTAATCTTTGCCATTATCAATCTCCTTATTTAAAAATTCCATTACTGTTTTTTCATCTTCCTTCAACTGTTCTGCCAATTCCTCAGGACTATCAAATTTCTGTTCGCCACGGATTCGCTTGATGAAGCAGACAAGCAGCAGTTGGTCGTAGATATCACCCTCGAAATTGAAGATATGCGTTTCCAGCGTAATCTGCTTGCCATTAAAAGTTGGTCGGTTGCCCACATTCATCATGCCTTGTTTCCAAGTCATAGAGTTCTCTATACGAACCTTTACGGCATAAACTCCTGTAGCAGGAATCAACTGCCCGAAATGCGAGATGTCCAGATTGGCTGTCGGGAATCCGAGTTTTCTACCCTCATGATAACCATTCACTACTTTACCGATAATGGTATAAGGATAACCCAGACACTGGTTGGCCATCTCTATTTCACCTTCTTTCAGGAAGGAACGGATGACAGAGGAAGAAATATTGATGTCATCTATCCGGAAGGCATCGTTTTTGATGACCTCAATACCCAGTTCTTTGCCGTAGCGCACGTAATCCTCGAAAGTCTCAGAACGATGATGACCAAAACGATGATCATAACCGATGAACAGTTTCCTGACATGGAGATGGTCGTGAAGTATCTTCTGCATAAACTCGCGCGCTGACATGGCAGCCATCGCCTTATCGAAATGCAAGACAACAGCATTATCCACCTCTGTTTTTGAAAGGAGGAGAAGTTTTGAATCGAGCGTACTCAACATCTCCGGCTGATAATCACTCTGGAGTACCTTGCGGGGATGTTCATCGAAAGTAATGATGGTAGATTGCAAACCCTCCTGTCGGGCGGTCTCTACAAGATGACGGATCAGGAACTGATGTCCACGATGCACTCCATCGAAGAAACCGATAGTTGCCACGCAAGGCTGCAATTGCACTGTTTCGTTGTAATGTATTGTATTCATTCTATCTTAATCATTGGACTATCTTCTCTTAGCTATCATTCTCTTGAATGCTCTCCACAGCTCGCCCGCCCAAAGCACAACAGAGGTTGAACCGATAATGAGCAGCCACTCGTGAAGTGACAAAGGTGTAGTGCGGAACATTTCTCCACCGAAGGTTACGATGATCCACTGGCCCACTAAGACAAGAACAAGCACTAAAATCATTCCCCTATCCTTCAGGAAATGGCGGAATGCGGTGTGATGACTCATCAGCGCCTTGGCATTGAAGAGGTTCCAGAACTGGATCATCACGAAGGTGGTGAAGAACATGGTCAGTTCATGCACATCTACTCCACCCT
>ERZ1031719.42-NODE-42-length-70955-cov-35.356135_pt1 | contig 70955 bp, 62 predicted proteins | sample MGYA00516702_ERZ1031719 | MGnify/ENA primary metagenome ERZ1031719 (study PRJEB33719, sample SAMN04261227) | wastewater metagenome | biome: rural village; feature: human; material: feces | host: Homo sapiens | place: El Salvador | collected 2013-01-07 ...
CTCGGTCGATGGTTGCCACTAAACAGTTGCCTTGTAGCACAGGGTTGGCTATTCGGGGATTCAACGGTTCGTCTGGATAGGACTTGTATTGCACCGCTTGTGCTGTTGCATTACCGTATGATACAGCATTTCCATCATTGCTTTCCCGTTTGTTTGCCAAAGCTTCATGTCCTGCCTTGTTCAGCAGATTGGCACCGCCCATACCGATGAGCGTCATCTTCAGCAATGGATTTTTCACAAACATTCCTGCAAGAATGGCGGCTATTGGCATCATGTTGTCCTTCAAGCCTAATGATTGCGTCTTGCCAGTGAACAGTCCAACAAGGATGTCGGGCAACATGGCTATCACATAGCCGAGGTTATTGCCGATGTCGCTGAAACCATTCAGTCCGAAGTTCTTCAACAGCCCTTCCCAACCGTTGCTATTATCATTTTCAGGTTGGTCTTGAAGTTCTTCCTCTGATTGCGCTTGCTGTTGTTCATCAGTTTCTGTTTGTTGCGCCTCTGCCTCTTTCTTTTCTTGGATGATGCGCTCTGCCTCTGCAACTTTGGCTGCGTCGTGCTTGGCTTTCTCTTCCAGATAGGCATCTTCCTTGCCGGGTGCCACTATCAGCGGTACATTCTTGTATTTCGGATCGTTCCGTTTCTCTTGCTCTTTTTGGAAAGGAAACTTAAAACTGTTATCTGTCCATGTCATAGGCGTAAATGCTTTTTGTGGGATATGTATCTTATTATGGAGTTTGCTGTTGAGCGTCTTGACATAGCCATTGTCGGTGGCATTCACTTTCTTGGCTTGTGAGCGAAAACCAGTGAAGGCATTGCCGTTCTGTCCGAATACGCCCTTGCTGATGCTCAATTCCATGGCTTGCTCTTTCCGCTGTTCGCCGTTTCCCTTCTTGGAATCGAGGATATAGCCCAATGCCATGTCGCTCCCCACCAAGGTTGCCAATGACTTCCAACTACCGATACCGCCCATGGTCACGGCATCCACTACCGAGGCGGTAGCCCTTCCAGCAAACTTCTCCGTCTTGCTTGGCTTATAGGCTTTCTCGCCACGAGCTTCTATCTCTGCCGTCAATGGTGACTTCATCAGTTCTTCTTGCAGTCCCCAAATGCTGTTTTGTGCTGCCTTTCGCAAGATGTAGTCCATCGTTGATTTGGGTGTATTGTCCTTGACGAGCTTCCCAATCATCAGGTCTTCCATCCTTTGTGCAACGTATGCGTATGCCAAATCCTCGCCACAGGCTTTCGACAAAGCGTCATATTTGCTTCGTCCAATTTCCTTCACCACGGCATTGCGCCACTCGCCAGCAAGAAGAGCCAAATCCTTCACGATGTTTTTGTCCTTCCATATCTTCTGGTTGCACATCGCCAGATAGTCCTCCGTGGTTTTGCTGTTCCATTTGCCTGTTTGCTTTAGAACAAACTCGGTGTTGTCGGCATACGGATTGGCAGAAGCAAGCACTCCTGCCAAACTGCTCTGGTATCTGCCTCTTTCCTCCAGTTGCTTGTGCGTCAAGTCATCTCGCACCTGTTTCATCACAGGTGCCAGCTTGCCGTCAAAATATCTTTGTAGGCAATACTCCAGTTCGGCAAAGCGTGTCGGGTTCTTGATTGTACTCATTATAGCGTTACGTTTAGTTGACCTAATATCTGTTCTCTTGTCTGCTCGATGGCTTGGTGATACACTTCCATCTGCTTTGGAAAGTATTCCTCCAGCCAAGCGTCTTTCTCTATTCTGTCATGGATGAAGAGAATGGCTTGTTGTAGTTCTATCTCCACGGAGCATTCTCCTTCCTCTCGGTTATTGAACCACGCTTTTGTCCACCATCTCACTCCTGCACGGTCTGGATAGACACTTACCAACCTTGGAATATCGAAGCTCTGCACATCGATGTCCAATTCTGCGAGAGGGTCGATGATACCACTTGTCCTTACGGCTTCGTCATGGAGTTTTTTTTTAGGACTTCGCTCAATGTGGACAGATAGATGCCATGCCGCAATGCCAGATAGTTCAAGAAATCGGCTATCAGCAGGTTCTGCACCTTGCAAGCCAAGGGCATGGCTCTCTGCCCGATGCCTAATGGATTGCTGATGGATGGCATAGCTTCATAGAAATAGTGTTTCGCTGCAGATAACGAAAAAATGTTCCTCAGCGACTGCTCTGCATGTTGCGGTGTCACATACATACCTTTATACAGGTCTTCCATATATGATGGCATGAAGCGTAGCATCAGTTCTTCTATCTCTTTCTGATCTTTGTCATACTGTGTGGCAATATTCATGTCGTAGGTCTCAAACTCAGGAAAACCAGTATTACCGGTCTGTTCCATTGCCTTCACATTGCCATATAGCATGGTCAGAAAATCAATCGGATTGATTTCCTTGCCGTCAAACTTCACCTCGAAATGCAGTCTGTCACCGCTCAATGCCACGATGTTTCCAGCCTTCACAACCTGTCCGAAGTTCACAAACACGTTGGCAAGATGGGAATAGGTCACTTCATACTTGCCGTAGCGTATCACTTGGTAGATGCCGTGTGTCGCATCATTGCCAATGCCCGATACCGTTCCGCTTGCCAAGGCTGACAGCAGATAGTGGTTTGCCTCGAAGTCGAGTCCATGGTGGAAAAATACGTCTCCAGTTACAGGATGCTTCTGTTTTCCATAGCTAAGTGTCAGTTCCACATCCTTGCCTCGCTCCTCAAAGGGCATGCAAAAGCCGCTTTTTGATTGCAGCATCATTTCTTCTGTATATCTCATGTTGTTGTCGTTTTTATGTTTATCGTTTCATGCCGCCACTGCGTGTGGTCGTTTCTGCTTCGTTCACATTTCTTCCTTGACCGCCATCACCACTGACAATGTTCTTGATATTGGAATTGTTGCCGATGAGCATCATGCCGAGCATGGCTCCTGCTATCTTGCCAAGCCATCCGAAGCGTCCGAAGGTGAGAAACGCCGCTGTCACCAGTCCTGCAAGGCTCAGTCCCGACACGTTTCCTTTCCCTAAGTTCTTGAAGAAGTTGCCGAACATCTCCAGTCCGTTGCCTCCGAAGATGCCACGGAAGAAGTTGCTCATTCCGCTCCACTTGCTGTTGATGTCGCCCATGGCACCATTCACAGCATCTACAGCTTCTCCAGCCTTGTTCTTCAGTCCTTTCACGTCTTCCACAGCTTCGGATATTTTCTCCGTGGTGTCTTTTCCTACCACCACATCACTGGCTATCTCCACCATGCTCTTGTCGTTGACAAGGTTCTGCCATGCCACATATCCTGCTGCGCTGCCCACAGCGGCTGTTTTCATCGCACTTCCTGCGCCTTTTAGTGCTTGGGTGGGATGCACAGCCGTATTGCTTGCAGATTTCAGTCCTTGCTTGGCGACACTACCTGCACCTTTCAAGGCACTGCCGCCATACTTTGCTATCTTTGCCCATATACTCATAGTCGTATCTTTTTATTGTTATTTGATCTTTCCGTTTCGCTTCCATCTGTTCATGCAGTCCTTCACGATGGTTTTCTTGTCAGCCTTGTCGTGGCTACCTTCCTCTATCTCTGCCCAGATGTCCGCCATCGAGGTGTACTTCACCGCCTTGGTCAGCCGTTGCAGCTTTTTGTTCATTACCTTCAGCTTGGGGCGGATGCCAAAAACGATTTCCACTCGTTCTTTCTCGGTCATCTTGTTGCCTGACAAGCATACAAGCCTAATGTCATTTACTATCTCCACGCTGCCCATAATCAACTCCCGATAGATCTTGTTGCGCTTGGCTGACAGTGCCACAGCAAGGGCATTGCTCGGATGTTTATCCAGTTGTTTGGTGAATCCTCCCAAGTTATCCACCAGTCGGTCTATCTCGTGATAGAAGCCATATACCTGTGCAGCATACACCACGATGGAGCGGAACGAGTCCAAGTAGTTGTTGAACTCTCGTTGCAGATTGGTGGTTCCTTCCACTTCCTCTTTCAACCAGATATGACCAGTGGTCTGCATCAGCATCACCTTCTCCTGGTTCTTCAACTCCTTTTCAGCCTTGTCTGTATATGCGTATATCATTCCTGCCAACACAGGGTCGTTCTGGGCTTGCATCTTGCAGACGGAAAGCAACATGATGCCAAAGCAAAATATCCATGTTCTCATACTCGAATGCTTTTATATAATTATGGTGTACTGACTTGGGCAGCTCTCCGCCACCGCCCCAATGCTTGGGTGGCAATCTCACCATTACTTCTGTCTATCATCCCTGCCGTGACATTGTTCCACACATCACTCATGGTGTAGTAGCGGATGCTTAGATACAGTTTGTTGAGCTTCTTCTGAAATGCTGACAACTTATCATTCAATGCCCACAAAGTCTTCGAACGGTCTGCTCCTGTCAACATATTCTCCGTTCCTCCTTTTGCCACGGCATCATTCAACAGATTGAAAACCGATACCAGTTCCGTTGCCGTCTCGATATACAGGTTATTCATACTCATGCTTGCCACAATGCCCTGCGGATTATTGGCAATAGCTGCCTTCAACTTGGCGAGCGTGATGAAAATCTTCACGCCATCATCATACAGATGGGTACATGCTTTCAGCGAAGAGGCATAGCCGTTCACTGATTTCAAGTAGCTGTTGTACTTCTTCTCCCATTTGTGTATCTGGTTGAACTCGGCAGCCATCGTATTCTGCAACAACGCCGTCTTGGTCTGTCCGTTGATTTGTTTTTCAATCTCACCGTTGATAAGTTCATTGCCTTCTGCCAGTGCCATCCATTCCAAGGGATTGGATGACACCACTTGTGCCTTGGCTTCCGATGCCGTTGCTATGCCGATAATTGCCATCAACCATATCTTACCTATTTGTAATCTCATAGATGCTCCTCCTGCGTTTGTTGGTTTCTACTCGTTCTCTGATGGTTGTTACCAAGTTTTCCTTCATCGGTACTCCGATAATGTCAAGCCTTGGTGTCGTTCTGTCTCCAGAATATATGCTCACGGTTTTCAATAGGAATAGTTGCTGCATGAATGTCTGACTCTCATTGAAATCCACCACACGGTATAGTTCCTGATAATCTACTTCACGATGAAACACACCATGCTCAAACACCAATTGTTCGTTACTGATGATGTACCGCATCCTGCATAGATAGACCATTCGATATGCCAAACATAGGGAAAGCAAGACAGAGAGGACAAACACCAAAGTGGAGAGAACGGCATCATCAATACCTGCATATACAAAACCTACACTTATAAGCACAAGCAAGTGCAGCTCGTTGATGACGAACTGCATCCAATGGGGCTTGATGATGATGTTTCTATACCGATATGTCTGCTGCATAGTTCTCCTTTTTGATAATGACACCGTGCTTTATCTGCGGAAGCCCGATGTCCGTTCCTCTTTTTCCTCCTGTTTGGCTTGCTCTTGTTGCCTCTCGGCCTCTTGCGCCTTGGCGAACTCGAAATAGTCGAAGTCTATCTCTCCTTGGTCTATCAACCGTTGGTCTCGTTTGCCAAGCAAGGCATCGTTCCAGTCTTTATATTGTCCCAAAGGATGAAAGGCTTGCACCGTGAAGTCTGTAAATCCCATTTCCTTAGCGATTGCTTTGAAGTTCTTCACAAAGCCACGTCCTGCCTCGTCTTTGTCAAAGCCCAAATAATGGTTCGCTTGTCGGGTCTCTTCCAGCATTCCCTTTATTTGCCCCTTTGTCGGTGTACCTCCGGTCGAGATATACACGTTCTTCACTGGATTGATTTGGTACTCTGCCATGGCATCGTATGCACTCTCAAACCATAGAATATTTGTGGCTTCTTTCAATGGCTTACCTGTCAGGTTGGCTATCCACAATCCTTCACTGCTGTTGCTTCCTTCCGCCTTGCCCTTGTATGCCTTGCCGTCCTCTCGTCTCGGTCTGCCTCGCTCTTCCAATCCAACGATGCTGTCTGGCTTGGACGGCAAGGATAGTGGAAAGGCGAGATTGGCAAAGCTCAATCCGTCATTTCGACGCTTGGTCGCCAAGAAGAAATGCTTGTGAAAGGCGAACTGGGTCCCCATGTTGATGCCTCTTTCCTTGAAATAAGGATAGTGTTTCCGTTGGGTGTCCTTTTCCCTTGGGTTGAAACGCAAGATGTCATAGTCTGACAGGTTGAAGGGCTTGGCATCTCGCTTGGGTTCTGCCACTCTGCTTTCACGCACGTCAATGGGATTATTCAACAGTCTGTTGCATACCACATTCACCAGTCTGTCCAATGACATCCCTGGCTTATAGTCGTCAAACAGCGTAGGATGCTCCTTGATGAAACCTATCACGTTGTAGTTCTTCTGCTCTGGTGGCTGAAAACAGCACTTGCCATTGCCTGTGACAATAAACTTGTCGCCTCTCACTCGCTGTCCATGACTGTCCATCTTTACATACGACGGATAGCGCAAGCCATCTCGTTTGTTCAACTGATAGCCTGCGTCCACCAGCAGCTCCTGTATGTTCAGACGCTGTAAGAAATCATTATATGTCAGTTCGTTGTTTGCCATAAGCGTATTCCGTTATAGTCCTTTCCCCATGTGGGGATGCAATACTTCTTGGTTCATGGCAGCCTCAAAGTTTCTCGCCGCCACATCCATCGGTGTATCTACTCCTGGTTTGAAGTAGGGACGAGGTGGTGCAGGTGCTGCACCATGATGGTGGTCAACTATCACTACAGGTGCGCCATGTGGACGATGTAGCTCACTGCCTACTTCTGCAGCAACACCCAATCCTGCTAACAGTGCAGCTCCAATCTTGGTTCCCAAACTGGTACGGTCTTTCATATCTACCTCACCGAATATCTTGGAAAAAATTTTCATGCGATGGTAGTCATCCACTGCCATGAACTTGTCATACTGCTTCTGCGTTATCTCGTGGCTTACTCGCTCACCGTTGATGATGGCGGTCATGCGGTACTTGCCATCCTGCTCCGCTGGCTCCACTCGTATCTCGCCAACAGTTACTTCTCTGCCATGCTTGCCTTCACGGAACCATCCCTTGCTCTCGTCCAAGTCCTGCCCATCCACAATACCTACTTTATTGTTCATAGGTTCTTGCTGCACTTGCAGTGGCTCAACGATAGATTGCAACCGCATCTTGACATCCAACTCCTGCTGCACCTCTGGGCGCAAACTGATTTGGATGCGCTCCTTACTGTTGAGCATGTCCATTGTTATCTTGTCTGCGAAATCATCCTTGATGACATTGTTTAGTATCTCCAGTCGTTTGGCTACAGATACTTGCTTGACTGAATTGTTGGTCAATGCCTTCAATTCTTCGTCGGTCAAGTCATACACCATATCACTTTTGGTGCTTTCTGATTGGATGGTGAGTGTCTTTGCCTTCTCATCGATGATGATACCGTGTGAAGACAGGCATTCCTGCCATTGATCGTTGGAGAAATATACAGGTGAGCTTATCAGTTCCTTGTAGGGTTTGGCAGGCTCTTGACTTCTTGGACGTGTTTCTACAGGTGTCATCACGGCTTGCAGGTTTTGTAATACATCTGCTTGTGGTGCTACTTGTTGCTGTCCTTTATAGTAAAAGCCATAACCTCCAGAGGTTAACTCACCAGGTTTCAGCCTTCTGTCTGGTCTTTCCGCTACCATAGGTGCTCCTGCATAGAACATCTTTCCTCCGACTCTGCGTAGATGATAGCCGTCCTGCATTCTCGGTGTCCAACCTAAAAACTCTGGACTCCATCCTAACCGTCCGTATTCTCCAGTACCAATCCTATATCCATGCAGACCCATAGCCACTCTTCCATTGGCATTTCTTGCATGGACAAGGTTTCTCGGCATATAGAAGTCTTTGCCTATGATGCTGGTAAAGACATTGTATGCCTTCTTGTTGGCAGAGTTGGTTCCCCAATCGGTCAATGCCAACATCTGTTTCTCGGTGAGGTTATAGGTCAGCAGTGGAGAGTCGTGTCCCTGCACCGCTAACTGATAACCATCGCCATTGGTTATGATATGGGCTTGCATACCATTGCGCATCAGGATGTCACGCATCTCTGGCTGCAAGTCCATCTGTCTTGGATTCAAGTTCTTTCTTATCGCCATAGCATGATTGTATTAAGCGTTCTCTGTTTCCATTCCTTGCTCCAACAGTTCGTCCTTGTACTTCACAAACTGTTCCGCACTCTCGTTGCCGATGCACAGAGCATGTTCTTTGCAGTATTCTTCATACTCGTTCTGCCATTCCTCACTGAAATGGTTCACATAATCAAGCCAACCGTATTCACCGCTCTGCATCTTCTCCACGAGGATGTCTTCTGTATAATAAGGTCCTTTTCTCATTTCTTCCCTAAATTTGATGTTTCACTTTACTTTCTTGCAACGGCAGAAGCATGTCTTCCTGCGGCCTTCTTCTGCTCATTCCATAACTCTTCGGTATATTCCTCCTCTGGAACATAGTCGAGGTTGCCGTCATCGTCCATCACCCAACAGCCATAGATGCCGAAAGTGTATTTGTCCCACTCTCGCTTGCCTTCCTTGCGCCACTGGTCACCATCACCGTTGGCGAAGCGGATGCCTGTGTCGCTCTTCAGGTCGATGCCTACGGTCACAGGCTCGTCTTCTACGGCAAATGTCAGTGCTTCGCCATTTTGGATGCTCTTTAGCTCCGTTCCTCCAAGACTGAGTTCGTCAGATAGCACCTGTAGGTTTCTGCCTATCACAGGTGTCGGCACAGCCATCACTTGGTTGGTCTCTCCGTCAATCTGTATGAATGCCTTGATAGGATTGCCATCGGGAATATCCACATTTGCCACCACTGCCTTGCCCTGCTTCAACAGTTCCTGCTGCTCCTTGGTGAATTTGTCCAATGGGGCATACTTCAAAACAGGATAGAACATCACATCTACGTTTCCATCTGCCATTCTCACCAAGGCAAATCGTGTTCTGCTCTTGATGCTGTAACCCTCGTTTACCTCCATGCTAACAGGCAGCACTGGCGATGGACGACCATTGCTGATGTCATCCAAGACATGCATCGGCAGGTCTTCAATCATCTCGTGGGTGAGTCCAAACTTTGCGAGTGTCTGATATGGCACTTCGCTTTCTTCAAATGAGTTTCTTTTCATATTCTGATTATATTTAGAATGATACTTTACATATTGCCTTGCAAAGATAGTCTAAGAGTAATGAATACAAGAAAGCCTACGCTCCTCTGCCCAATCTTTTCCGTTTTATTATGATTATATCATCACTTCATACTCTCAATCATACTTTAATCTTATTTTATGTTATACTTTTACTGCATCGTGTATCACTCTTAATTTCTTTCCCTAACTTTGCACTATGAATAGGAAAATAATGGCATTATGGGCAATAAGTTGTCTGGCGGTATCAAGTGCAAAAGCGCAGTTCAATACCGTCAGCGATAACGCATGCCGTTACAAAGTCAAGAAAGTGGAGGGGATGTTTCTGCCTCCTGCAAACAATCAGGTAGATTCCGTCACTGTAAATCTACCACAACAGGAAACAGACTCTGTGGATAACAAACAAAAACAGTGGATAAGCAGCTATTCAAGCATCACTTATCCACTGAAATCTATCAAGGTCACCAGTCCTTATGGTTATCGTCGTGACCCATTTACAGGCAAACTGTCATGGCACAATGGCTTGGATCTTCGTGCGAAGAACGAACCTGCCTATGTCATGATGGATGGTATTGTCGAAAAGGTAGGGTATGACAATCGTTCTGGCAACTATGTTACATTGAGGCATGGCAATTTTTATATCAGCTATTGTCATTTGTCCTCAATCATAGTTCGCAAAGGTGAAAGTGTATTTCCCGGTATCATTGTTGGTGTAACTGGCAATACTGGTCGAAGCACAGGTAACCATCTCCACCTTACATGCAAAAAGAATGGCAAGAGTATCAATCCCGCCATCCTTTTCACAGCTAACAGTTCTCCGTTATAACGAAAACAGACCGACATGAACTCTTATTCACATCGGTCTGTTTTCGTCACTGCCATCTACTTCTTTTACGTGTTTTTATCACAATTGGTGTATAAGGCATTCCTTCTTGGGTCATTTTCAAGCCCTCACCATCAAATTGAGTAATTTGGATCTCCGTATCATCCATGATGATTTCACTTTCATAATAGCATGCCAAAACAGAAAAGTAAGTGAAGTCATCTGTTCTCCTGCATATCTTGTACCATTGGTCAGTCTCACTTTTCTCTATCAGATACTTATTATTGATGACACAGATGTTGTCATCTGCCACAATTTCCCATTGTCTTAATGGTCTGCTCATAAGTCCAGGGATGTTTCTCACATAACACCAGTCGCCTTCTTTCAAGATGTTCAGATAACCACGCTTGAACAGGACTGGTCTTGTATAATGTTTCCGATGTGTGACAGGATCAACCCAAAAGCTTTCATTTGCTTGTGCATCGTCCACATGCCATATTCCGTCTTTCTCGATTCTTATCTTATCTTTCGCTGTTCCAAGATATTTCTTGACAGAATAGAAGTTATCGACAGGATAATATTCATAAAGTTTATATGAATTCTTAAGCTTTTCTAAGCTTTCCTCCCTTTCTTCTTTGTCTTTTTGAGCAAACACATCCAATTCCTCACGAGAATCCACTTTCTCCAGTAGGCTGCCGATGTTCTTCTGCACATAATATTGTTCATTCTCATCAATATACAGTCGTGAGTTGCCTTCTCCTTCTTTATACATATACACCTTATTCGGCTCGTCCCAAGGAATAAACCTATGCTTCCAGCTCAGTCCTGTTCCTACTTGCAGTTCCAAGGTCTTCACCGTCAGATAGGTCTTTTCATCAATATACTTCGATAGGATGCGAGGGTACAGCTTTTTGCCATCCTCTGTACAGAACTCGATGCCCATCAGCTTCACACTTTGGGGCTTATTGGCAAACCACAACCTGTTCCGCAAGTCAATCCATTCCTTCCTACCTACTTTCTTTCTTATGTAGCAATAGGCAAAGCCATCGTTGGTCACTTCTATCTTCTTGTATTGGCATTCCAATATCATCTTGCCATCCTTATCCTTGATGCCTTTCAGTCCTTTTTCGTCTTCTACAATCTGATAGCCGTAGGAGTCCATAATCATCCGTTGCTGCCGTTCATGGCTGATGATTTTCATCATATCCTCATCACCGTCCATCAGTACATCCATCCTACAGTTGTGACTATTGACTTGCATGCATGCCTCTTGCAGAATGTCTTCCAGAGAAGTACGTCCTTCAAACATGCTCTGCCAGTCTCTATCCACAGATGGCAATCCAAACCGCTTATACAGTCCCACATTGTCCAATATCACGCAGTATTCCTTACCCTTAGCCACTCGCAGTCCGCGTCCTACCATTTGCATATACTTAGCCAATGACAACGTAGGCCTTGCCAATTGGATGAACTCCACATCAGGACAATCGAAGCCCTCCGAGAACAAATCCACACTTACCAACACCTCAATCTCGTCATCTTTGGATTTTAGAGAGGAGGGGAGCGAGGACGATTTGAATCTTTCAATAAGCTCTTGTCGCTCAGCAAGCGGTGTCTTGCTCGAAATCGCCACAGCCTTGATGCCATTCTCCCGATAGAACTCTGCAATATGCTCAGCATGCTGAATACTGATAGCATAGACGATACCTTTCTTTCCTGGCACATACTCCTTGATGGTAAGGCATAGCCTTTCGAGTGAAGGTCTCACATCCATCACCTCGTTCAGTTCCTTTTGCTGATAGTCACCGTCAGCACCTCGCTTCTGCAACGAGTCTATCAGCAACTGGTCAGCACTGTCAGGCTTGATGGAATAGTAGTCATAAAGACTCAACCGTCCTTCGGCAATAAACTTCTCCATACTCCATGAGCACAGCAAGGTGTCAAACAAATCCGTGAATCCCTTGCCATTCAATCGGTATGGCGTAGCCGTCAGTCCCAACTTCTTCGCCTTCGGATAGGCATTCATCACCTCAGCGTAAGTCTCCGCCAAAGCATGATGTGCCTCGTCTATCACTATCAACCCCGGCTTCTCTTCCATCTCTCCATAGTGTCTCGACAGCCATTGTATCGATGTCACTTTGATGGAGGTGGATTTTAGGGAAGGGAAGAATCTTTCCAAGGTGTCCTTGATTTGCGAAACGAGTTCACGACGATGGGCTACCACCCACACTTCCTCTTTCAAGAACAAACCTACGAGGGCAGCAAGCAGATACGTCTTTCCCGTTCCCGTCGGCATTTGTACCATGACAGCATCATGATGCTTGAATGCTTCCTGCACTCTCTTCACCATGTCCTCCTGATAATCAAAAAGCTGAATATCCTTCGTCATTTCAGATTGATTGTCTGTGTTTTCCCAGTGATGTTTGTTACCATAGCGATTCCGTTATCATGAATCTCCACCTTCTCATATTTGGCATCAACAATCACTTTTCCTTTTAAAGTCATTACACCCCAATGTCTGGGAATCTGTTCAAAGGCGCAATAAGCACCGACAGGTTGCGCTATACTGTGGTAGAGGGGTGGCACGATAACTTTACCATCTACCTTCACACCCCATTTCTTTCCTGCTTGATACAATTCCACATGTCCTGCCTCTGACTTCTCATGCAAAAGAAGCATCTCACTTGCTTCCATTTTCTTCTTTTGCAACATCATCTCATGATAGTATTTCTTACCAAGGCGAGGCATCACGACATTCAAATCTTCCTTCTCATTCTTTGGATTATTGCATCCTATATAGGTCTTCTTCATATTTGAATCCACAAGGTAGTAGTCCTGCTTGCTGTCCATGACAACAATATTTCGGCCATATAGTTTAGCACATAGCCAATATACATGCTCATAGTCATTACGCAAAAAGCACACATCCTTACTATCTATAGAATCCTTACGCATCAAACCGTCACCGCCTTCATAATAGTACCATACCTGGCAACCACTTCCTACGGAATAATTATTGTGATATATCAAGTAATGCCCACGGTTCAATAGGTCATATTGTGAAGGGCGATAAGGTAAAGCAAAGTTCTCGTAGGTACGAGACCTAAAGAGACCATTATATTCGACGAACTCCCATTCATTAATAGTGATTACCTTGGGAGCATCCTTCGCATGAATGTCCTCGTCGATGACAACTCTCGCCAAGAGGTCGTAGTAACACACAGTCTTTCTGCGAGGTCGATAGGATAAGATATTACCTCGCAAGAACTTCATTTCATAATAGTTGCCTGGTTCTATCACCTGTTCGCCTTGTCTATTTACCACCGTCATCTTTCCGTCAGGTAACTTGACGATGGCAAAATCATCATTGCAATCCACAAACTCCCGATACAGCAACGACTGCATCAGTTCCTCATGGCTCATCACCATCATCATTTCCGAGTCTGGATGAATCTGAATATCGTCTTGTACCTTGCTCATCAGGAAGAACTCTCTTTCCTTGGCTGTCTCATTTTTCTTGCCAACTTTCAGCTTTCCCTCGAACATAGCATTCCAGTTCCATACTTGCGATGGCAACCCAAACACCCGATAGAGTCCCACATTATCTATAATCACGCAGTTCTTCTTTCCCTTAGCTACTCGCAATCCTCGTCCCACCATCTGCAGATATTTGGCAAGCGACAGCGTTGGTCGAGCCAACTGTACAAACTCCACATCCGGACAGTCAAATCCTTCCGAGAAGATGTCCACATTCACCAGTACTTGAATGTCGCCTTTCTTGAAGGCTTCAATATCTTGTTGTCTTTCCGATGCAGGTGTCTTCGAGTCTATGGCTATGGCTTTTACGCCATGTTCCTGATATAGTTTTGTGATTTTCTGGGCATGACTGATATTGATAGCATATACGATGCCCTTTCTGTCTTTACCATATTCTTCCAAACTCCGATAGAGCCTTTCGATGCTCGGCTTTTTATTCAGCAACATATCCATCTCCTTGTTCTGGTAGTCACCATCTGCCCCTCTCTTCTGCAAGGAGTCTATGAGCCGTTGCGTCACACCATCCGATTTGATGCTCACGAAATCGTATGTCGCCAGTCTTCCCTTGCTGATAAACTCAGGAACGCCCCACGACTGTACCAACACGTCAAACAGGTCTGTGAATCCCTTTCCGTTCAATCGGCAAGGTGTAGCCGTCAGCCCAAGGAACTTAGCTTTCGGGAATCTCTCCCACATCTCCTTATATGTCTTGGCAAGGGCATGGTGCGCCTCGTCAATCACTATCATTCCAGGCTCTTCCTCTATCTCGTCATAGTGTCTCATCAGCCACTGAATGGACATCGCTTTGACGGATGACAATAGGGAAGAGGTGTTTGATGCGGAATAAGAATGGAACTTTCTTACGGTTTCGTCTATCTGCGAAACAAGTTCTCTTCTATGGGCAACAATCCATACTTTCTCCTTTGGATTGTTGCTCACAAAAGAGTCTATGACTGCTGTTAACAGGTATGTCTTACCTGTTCCCGTTGGCATTTGTGCCATCACGGACCGATGAAGGCGCAACGCCTTCTCAATCCGTTCCTTCATATCCTCTTGGTAATCAAATAGCTTGATTTCCTTCATAAAATTCCCCAAATAACAATGTTATTTGTTTACAGTTAGAATGAAATATTGAAAACTTATCAATAAGTTTTCTGTTCATCAATAGATCTTTTCATTGGAATGGCAGAATAAGAGTTATGGCTAACCTTATGATTATAACGTATTTCAGGTTCTTCTATAGTATCTGGCAACTTACCTATGATAGAGCGGTGTTCTTCCATTTGAGTGTAAAGATATGATTTTTTCATCTCTAAAAGTTTATCAACAACATCTTTACGCAAAAAGAAAAACATACTGTCGTCACATATAAAACTGGTAGACACATCTTCATTGGCGAAAGTATATGCCAGTCTATCCACATCAAATGTCAGTTCCAGCATTTGGCATATTTCAGAAGAGAGGCAGACAATACTTTTGTTCTTAAACCTTTTTGTAGTCCATTCAGAGAAACAGTATTTAACAAGAATATTAGCATTATCTTCTGGAAAATCCATCTGTGTATCTATTTGTTTACGCCATGACAATTCCTCTAAAAAGGCATGATCATACTCTTTTGTGAATTCTGCATATTCTAAATCAACTTCATCAGGGGATATGTCTTTTTGTATAAGAAGAGAATTCCATTCCATATATATATTCGCATATTTTTCACTCATCATCTGGTGACAATTTCCATAAAGTAAAATCCAGTCACCATCTCTATTTGGAAGTTTTGTAACAATTAAACTGACTTGCCAATCTGACAAATTTGCTTTAATCCAGTTGCCTAAATCTTCATTCCTTTGAGGCAGTAAAATATCTGTGAATAACTTTCTTTTTTGTGGTACTTTAGGGAATGATGGATCTATTATTACGAGAGGTGTACGAAATGTACCAACATATTCATGCCCAAGTTTACCATTCAGCAATAGCCACCCATAAAGTTCATACAATGCAGCTTGCCCATATTTAAATGCATAATTATTTTTGAGTTGTCTACGGTAGCTAACTTTTTCGTCTTCTGCGTTTTGTAACATGGAACAAACTTCTTGGTCATAGCCTAAACGCTCTGCCATATTTTGCAACATACCATAAATCTGGCTAGAAGTATAATATGTCTCATGGTAATAATCAGGTATAAAGAGTGGTCTTATATGAGATTTGTCGTAATCATAATCAAAAACAGAAAACAACGCCCATTCCTTTTCTATTTTCTCTGACCATTTCATATCAACATGCTTATACAGCATTTCTCTATTTTGCTGTTGACAGAAAGTAACTTCTGCATAACTATAAAGCGTTTCCAAATCATCCAATAGTACAACATTGGTTGTGGCATGATTCTGCAAATAGTTTTCCAATATTTCGATACAACTCTTTAATGTTCCCCAATCTTTCGAGTGCAGTCCTAAACCTGTAACAACAGATATAACTGCTTCACGGACAAAAGGGTCACATGTATTGAGCAATAAAGAGCAAATGTGCAAACCTTCATCATTATTTTTCTTTATTATCAAAAATGCTTGTTTGCAAAATTTCTCTCTATATTCCATATCAGTGATGCCGCACATTAGCAATGCAAATGCCAGCAAATCAGCATTTTTGTATTTATTTGAAACATATCGGTCATGCAATATGGAATATGCTTCTTGCATAACATCATAAGTTGCAAACTTACTGTTCCAATATTGATCCAAGATACTTCCATCCTGTTTCGTAAAAAAAGGAAGAAATGAAGAAATGTAAGCTATATTATAAGTACATACCTTTTCATACAAAGCATCAAATATGTGTTCTTTTATTTTTATTCCACATTCAATTCCTGTCAATATGTTGATAAATGATTTTCGTCCTTTATCATAAGTAAGAAATATATCCAAATTATCTATAGCAGCATTTATGACTTCTGGATTTGGCATAATCTCGAACCATTCTTTGTGATAATGCATAGGTACGAGGTAGAAAAGACTTTTTGTTATATCTTCTGCCAGTGTATGACGTTTGTTTCCAAAGAACTTACCTTTATTACTATCTATAAACGATTTTAAATCTTCCTCCTTACCACACCTATGCAGTATACTTTTTGCTATGTGAAAACCTGCAACCATATCATAAGTGTACTGTACTTGTTCTTCACCATTGTTTTTTTCAAAAGTAAAGCACAAGCCTTCGTTTATTAGGTCGTAAACTTTGTCTTCAAATATTTGTGCAAACTGATTGTAAAAATCAAAATAGCGAGTATCGTTTTCAAAAAGAATATAAGATGCCTTGTAGAGATTCTCTTCTAATTTATGCTTCGCCAGTTTGTCTACCTTACCTTTATGCATGGCTATATTTGATAATAGTTGATTACTATAATCATCCATACACGAAACTAAAGAATAGTTGTTGACGACGATATTACTTCTGTTTTTATTTGTAACGCAGAAGATTTTAAGTAACAAGGGATTTTCAAAAGCTCCAAAATCTTCAACTGTAGCATTTCGTATTTCATATTTACTGAAATATTTATCCACCGTTACTTCCAAATCCTCCTTTACCAACCCATTTAGTAATATATGGTTATCCACCTCAGTATAATTATCCACCCCATATATAGCTTGTAAGTAATCTGTCTTATCACGGCAGGTTGTTACAAGAAGTAAATGAGAATGCTTATTCAACAGGACTTTTAACACAGGTAGCTCTTCTTTCCATCTTTCCTCATTAGGCGCAGTTTCATTTAAACCATCAATGATAATAGGTAACTTACAATGATGGACTTTGGCCAAGAAATCCAAGCAATCAAACACGTCAGAAAAAGACATACTACCATTAAGGTCTAATTTTTCTAATACAAGAGATTGAAAACTATAACAATTTCGAAAAGAACTTCCCGTGAGAAACAATACAGGCTTATTTCTCTTCAGAATATTATCCGCCAGAGAACACGCTAAATGAGTCTTTCCATATCCAGGCTTTGCAAAGACCGAGAAATATTTTCTAGTTAACAATAGAAGGAGAGAAGACAGGTTTTCTTTAGAAAAATCCTCATCTTTAGTCAAAAGACTCTCTAAAGTTCTCGCTCTTCCTGCCAATTCTATCAGATAATTATCCAATCCTCCATATTCGTCATGCTCATTAGAATATATTTTTTGGAATTCTTCATTGATAATTTGAACACGACTTTGTCTATTATTACGATATTCATCGATCAGAGATAGCAACTCTCCTGATTTCGATACAATATTGTCCCTGTTATTATATAGAGAGTATATCTTATCTATAAGCTGATAACGTAGTTTAAAATCTTCTTGGTAATAATTAATAAAACGGTCTGATAATTTACTGTATCCCCAACCTTCAGTATTAAAAATAGGTTGCTTTCTATCATTATCAGCATGTTTCTTCAATCGACTAATAAAATCCTTAATTTTATTATTGGCAATATTGTCATCAACAATACTTAGCAGAGAATTTTCGAAATCACTAGCCGTATGAAGATCTACATCATATTTACGTTTAAGTACTTCCAACGTGATGCGTGAAATCTCACAGAGTTGATTTAGACTAAAAAACTTCTCGCCAAAATAGTATTTGAAAATTCCATTAAATAGGGATGGCTCCTTTAAGTAAAAGTCCTCAAATATCTCTCTATGCCAGCTTGCAAAATCACAAGAACAATTGATTGTTCTCAAATCGGTAACCAATTTATCCCACTCTTTTTGTACAAAACTACCTGGTGTACAAACTATCCATAGTTTTAAATTGGGACGATATGACATTGAAACTTCAAAACCCTTTCGAAGTTCTTTCTTGTGGTCTGCATCCAAAGGAGAATTGCTATCATCTTTTGCTCCTTTCCAATACTTGGCTTGCCATCCTAAGACATCACCTTGGTTATAGGTTTTACCTCCAAAAGTTAAGGGATTTTTTAGTTCAATATAAAACTCTGAACCTGGTGTATTATAGAAATACTCTATTTTTCCATAATCTTCAAACATACAAGAAGCAACATGGAAACAAAAGTGCTCAAACTCCAATCTCTCATCTCCATGGTTTTTCAAAAGAGCCCAATTTATAATTTCACTCATGACAAATCGTTATTTGTGGGTAATAGGGACAGTTCCCATGACATAAACTTTTATGCATACAATCCACTGTGCAGTTAGATTTGCACTTTGTCCGATATGAGTTAAACTTATGGTTCCAGATATCATAGAAAGCAAAATCTTTCAAGCTATAAGAATCCTTTCCTGCACTGAAGGAACATGGAGATACATTCATTTTATGGTCTATGTAAACTGAAAAGAAAGCACCTTCACATGTATCAATAAATGACGGATTTATATGTGAAAATTTTAACAACATTGGTACAAAGCAAGCATCAAAGCCAAAACGAGGTCTGGCAATAGACGTTTCGTCAACAAGAGACAAGAACGCACGAAAAGACTTGTTATCTTGAATAACATCTTTTGCATTTGCTCTACCTGCAGGTTTATAAGTCAAAAAAATAATGGCATTTATACCATTTAGCAGCTCATTATAACATCCTCGCAGAATCTTACACGCTTCTTCTAAATTATTCTTAGACAACACATAATGGATATTTGTCTTGATTCCTGCATCTAATAGAAAAGCAAGTTTCTTCTTTTCTAAATCAGCCATAGTGCTTACTGACAAAGCCACAGCACCTATTTTCCCAGATAAGCTACCGCAAATCTTAGGAGTTAACTGCATTCCATTGGTCGTAAAGTTGGGAACTATTGAGCGTCGACAAGTTTCTGCTATGATTTCTATGAAATCTGGATGTTCAAGAGGTTCCCCACCACCTAAGGCGACTTGAAAAACATTGCCATATTGAGGATGATTCATAGAGTCTAATATGCGGCAATAATCCTCTACACTAAGAAATTCATTATTAATGCAACTATCTTTATAACAAAACGAACATCCCTTTGAACAATGATTGGATATAGATATATCTGCCAATTCTGGTACAGGGGCCCATGTCGGATTATCCTTTATTGTAGTTCCCCATCGCATCGTCATACCTGTTGTCGGGTCTGCTATAAAATGATAGTCAGCAATATGTCTTTCTAACATAATTAATACTGTTCTACTTGAGTTGCTCCAAAGCCATTCAATAAATCATTTATCTTCCTATTAAGTATAAGTTCTCCTTTTATATAGGCAAAAAGATCAGCCTCGTTCATCTTCAAAGGATCTGTATTGTCACCATTCATTTCCAAAGTTTCTTTTGAAATAGAACTTCCATCATCGGTATTAAACTGCATTAAGCAAGAATAAATCTCATGCTCGTGAAGATAACTTACCGTTCCGTTTTCTAAAAGATAATTCTTCAATGCTTCTGCGATGCGAATGGTACCCTTCATGTTTTTAAATTCTCTGAAGTTATCCAAAAAACAATTCACTATATTTAAATTCATTGTCACTATATAGCTTACAGAACTACTATTTGTAACAAAATCCGTACGTATTTTCATTATTAATTCCTTATCATTTAATGTTATTGTTGACTTTACTCCAGTCTCTATTCATCAATTCCTCGATGATGCTATGAATCTTCATGGCATATTTTGTTCTAGGATGATTGCCATACTGTGTTCCTCTCAGAATACCTTCATAGAAGATGGTTACGATGATTTCAGTCTGTTTTCTGTACCTCATATATTCCTGTTCATCATATTCCTTGTTGTGCCAATAGTAGGAACTTGCCCAATAGCGCTTATGGTTATCCAGCATCTCCGGTGCCAGGAAACCATACTTGACAAGTGTTGCCTTCTTGGTCTTCATCAGTTCATTCATCTTGCTGTGGAACAACAGAAAGGCGTTAAACGACATTCCCTCCATGATGGCTTTCCATTCTGTACTCTTTTTCTTGACAAGCGCTTGGTCTGCCTCCACTTTTGCCGTGACCTCATCCTCTTGCTTCATCCGTTCTTCCAGATAGTTGGTATCCCATTTTCTCCATATCAGTTTCTTGATATACCCATCCAGTTCCATGGCAAACTTACCTTCTTCAGTCTCCTTGACATGGTATTTCTCTTCCAACAACGGTGTACGCATCTTCGACGTGATCTGATATACAGTTGTTGTAATCCGCAGTCGCTCAGTACCGGCATCTTCTCCTGCTATCACCTTATCACCCAAGATAGAAACGTTTTTCTCCAGTTCTTCCAACTTTTCTTCAGTAAAGAAACCATATTCCTTCAACTTCCTCATCATGCCATAGATTTCAAAATACAAGGCATTACTGAATATGACAAAGTCCATGTCTTTCAGCGTTTCCGTGAAGAATAAGAAATAGGTACTGACAGGGTACATTTCCATATTCTGTGGCATTTCTATCTCCTCAGGCAACTCCACTCCCGAAGCCTTACCGTCTTCTCTCGCTGTAGATATAATCTCGCCTGTCTCAGGATTTCTGGCATCCAGATAATTGCCGAAGTCAAAGTCCTTGTATATCTCGTCAATACCTGTCAACTCCTTCAGCAATATCTTCGGCTGCTTGGCATCACTCTTCATGATTTCCTTGAACACATCCACGCTTGCCATGCACAGATTACCCACGGCAGAGGCAAACGCCACGTTCATCAGCAGATTGCCATGCAGCAGGTCATCGAACTTTTCTCCATAGATGCGCATGGAGATATACCATTCCTTGGGATTACCCTCAAAGCCGATAGGGGAGATATGGATGTCTTCAGCCGTATCGGTATGCTGTCCATACAGACTGCTGATGACAGGATATTTCTTCCTGAAATGTTTTTTGATAATCTGTTCGTAACGGTCATAACCGTTTTCAGCAAAGTCCAATACATGCGCCCATCTGCAGCATACCATGATATATCCGTCATGGTTCAGGAAGTTCATGTTGAAGTACTGGTGTTCATTGATTCTCACCGTCACCTCCAACTGCTTATGGGTTTTCTTATTGAACGCAAACGTGCCTTCAGACGGAAAATCTAAAGGCACACTGGTTGTGAACACTGGTAATATTATTGGTGCTTCTCTCATTGTTTCTGTTTCATTATTGATGTAGTTGATAATTTACAGGAGTGATTTCTCCATGTCATTCGGCTCACGAATCACAGCCATTGGCTCACCCTCAAATGGAGTCTCTGGTATCAAGTCCATCAACTTCTTCTTCATGCCTCGATGATTGGGGTATTGTCCTGCCGTCTCTTTGATATAGCGGCATACCTCCTGTCGTTTCTCCTCGTGGTTCCACGCTTTGACTGCTTCTACCAGGGCTTGATAGCTGTCGAATATCAGTTTGCCGATACGTCTTTTGTATTCGCCTACCAGTTCTTGTATGTCGTCTCGGTTGATGAGCAGTGGTATATGCTTGCACAGCGCCATAGCGATGGCATACGCTGCATCGGGTCTGTTCTTCTCCAATATCTGCGGAATGGATTTCTTATGCCATCTCTCCAACAGTCGTAGCTGAGCCGTAAAGTCATCATTGTCCCTTGGCTCAAAGCTTACTTCCTGCATCAGATATTTGGAGTATTCCTCTTCATAGTCCACGCTCAGTCCTTTCGGAATATAGTTGATTCTCGGTCGCTCCATTTTGGCACGATACCGTTGCTTCTCCATGGACCGTTTTCTTTGCTCGTCCCATTTGATACGTAAAAGTTTTTCTTCCCTAATCTGGAGTTCAATATCTCTGAACTCAGGGGTATTCATCACCTCTACCTTCAGATGCTTCTTGATGACTTTTGTCAGATAGCGTCGCCATGCCTCCTTATTCTCTTCGGTTACGAATGGTGGACATTGCTCGCCATAGAATGTATGCCATGTGAATGGCTCTATGTCGAGATGCCAAAGATAGGATTTATGTTGGGTGTTGTTTGGTTCCATGTATATCTATTTTAAAGGCTTGGGGAGTTCTTCCCCTAAATCTTTTAGCACTGCCATAAATTTGTTTTTTATATCCTCGTCTTTTAAATATTCATCTGAAATAAAATTTCCAAGAGCCATAGGATATTTTGGCTCACTAAAAACATCTATGACAGCTTGAACAAAGCCTTTGTCTATTGGTATATTGTAAAAATGAGAGGTATAGAAGGACATTGAATAATTAATGTTCTGATACACCTCGTATTTTTGAGTTTTATTTGAATCCAAGAACTCGTTAACAAACATGTGGAAATAGCCATGTCTATATAAAGTGTCTATTTGACTTTCTGAAATATGATAAAGGCTTTTATCGTGCTTCTCCATATAAGACATAAGATTTCGTTGTAGTTCTTCCAAGTCTTTGTCTTTTATCATTCCTGCAACCAACATATTTGCCCATACTGCTCCCCAGTTGTTTATCATTAGCAAGTTTTTCTTCGCAAAAGAATAAGCCTCTTTTTGCGGTACAAGTTCTACGATTGTTTCTGGGTATTCATTAACGAATCTCTGTATGCGTTTTTCGTCTTGTTGTAGATACTCAATTACACTATCTTTAATGTTGCCTTCCGTTCTGTCGAATAGTTCTTTAAGAATCACATAAAAATCAAAACGATATGCTTTTTCCGACAGTTTTCTTAACTCGGTAATAAATGAAAGCATTTCCTTTGGCTGTACCATCGATATGACTTTATCAAGTAATGGCTCTATTGGCTCATTAGGCGATGTCTTCAAAGGGTCAAAGTAAGCCTCAAATTCATTTAACAATGTGTTCATCCCACCTTCTACATTAATAGTAAGGAGATATTGAACGATAAAGGCATATAATGTAAGTGTATGCGCTTTGACAAAACAATATTCCTTGTAATGAGCACAAACGTTTCGCAAGTTTCTCCAATGTTCAAACTCTTTTCTTACGTTATCTGGTATTACCAATATCAAAGGTAATTTTAATCTAACTACAGCCGTATAGTTTGCATTGTCCCAATCATTCGGGTCTTTCAGCTTTTTCAACAAGTCCTTCCATTCTTGCAACGGAAAGTTCTCTGGCATCTTGCTATGCTTGATAGTTTCCCTTATCTGAACCATCATTCCTTGATAAGCCAATAAATACGAAGGCCTGTCTATGTCATTTTTGAAACACTTCAAGGAATCCTTAAACAATCCTATTGCATCTGGATATAGCAAAGATTCATTTTGTTTGAGCCATATTTCGAATGTTTGTATCATATAAATTTCTACTTATAAACTTCTATTTGAATGCTGCAATAGTAATTTGTATTTCTCGCAAAGAATTACATACCACTTTCAAATCTTCTGATTGTACTGTCATTCCCCTGTATATTTTATCTTGTATTTCGTGCAATTTGTCTATGGCTGCGGACATACAACGTTTCCTTTTTCTGTTTGTATTCATAAAAGGCAACAAATACCAAAGTCCCTCAGCTAAAGCATCAAAGCTTTGCAATATCTGCCTATCATACGCAAAATCTTCTTCGTTGTGTTCCAAATATGAAAGAGCATCTGTAACCAATGAAAACAATAGACTCTCTGTCATTGCCTCCCTATTGGGAGAACTTTGAAAACGTGACATCTTGGTAACAGACATTATGTGCAAGTATAATTGTAACGTGTTGAAATATTTAAGATCATTATTCATCTTGTTGGTTGCTCTCTTTATTTCTTCATCAACTCGTTTTGGTTCTGATTCTTTTAACTTTTCAATATCATTCTTTATCTCCTCCATTTTTCTTATTTTATCATCAATCTCTTGGCTATTCTTTTCAAGAGTTGTGGCCATTTGCTTAAGAAACTCAGTATCATGCTTCCAGTTATAGCACGCCAAAACAATTGGAGTAAAACCACAGAGCAAACCTAATATCACCAGCCATAAACTTATGGCACCATTAAATTTGTTTATGATATTGTTTGTTTCTTGTCTAATGTCTCCCTGACTTTCTTCAAGACTCTTTTCAACCATAGTCAACATCCTTTGATAGTAATCCACAGCTGCATATAAAGAATCATTTTTCAGAATCAACATCTTAATGGTATTAGTAACGGAAGCAGAATCAAAACGCATCCCTTCTACCATTGATATATCAACCTTGGACTGTGGTATTTTTTGCTGTGCTTTAATGAGATTCTCTGTCAGTGAGTTATCTTTCTGTACATTACTATTGGAATTTGAACATTGTATCATAATAGTAGCAATAAGTATAAACATCAAGCAACTTGCCACACCCAATGCTATGCCATGCCCAACCCTATGATATTTTATAATCTCCTCAATATGTTTTTTGAAATCTTTCATGTCAATTATATCTTTCTATTAGCTTGTAACCCCTTAGAGCATTATCGTAATCCTCGGACAAAAGTTCTCTTGTATCCAAAAGTCTCCCCATAATATAAGATACCTGTGGAGAGTCTTTTGACAAAAAAACTTCCTTCAAGCCGTTTAAAACGACCTCATCGTGCGTAAACAAGATGATTTGTAGATTATCAATACTCTTTCCTACAACTTTTTCAAACGACTTAAATAATTGAGAAAAGAACAAATCGATATTAATGGTATTGTCGAAGTCGCTGGCTGTAAAAACGTCATCTATTATTATAGGTGCTATCATGTTGTATTTTTTCATCATCATAAACGATAATGATATTTTTACAGATATGGCAAATAGCTTGTATCTAAAACTATTATAAAATAAATGAGGACTTGTTTTATAGGAAGCCGAAATATCTGGACATGTAATCTCCGCAAAGAATCCATTGTTCTTTTCAACAATACTTATAATCTCTTTTTCACTATTACCACTTATTTTAGTAAAGGTGTTTAATACAGAAGCTATGAAATCGTTACATCCATATAGATATTCTTCGCAATCCTGCTCGTACTGGCGTTTTAACGAGTTCTTAAATTTTCTAACAACATCTTGAATATGTTCATCAGTGATGAAGATTTTGAACGTTTGATTTTTCTTTAGAATTCCTCGTTTCAATTCGGAATCAGCACGGCGTATTATGTTTTCCAAAGTTCGTTTTGCCACTTTGTTCAAAGCATGTGTCTCACCTACATTTGCTTGTTGAAAAGGTGCTAACAATTCATTCAGATAGTTCTGCATTTCCTTGACAAGCACTTCTATGTCTGTCATTCTATCAAGATTACTAAAGGCACGTAGTAGTTTGGCCCCGCCTAACATTGCAAACCTCTCATAGTTCTGGATTTGCGATATGTTGGTTTCAAAATAATCTAAAGAAATCAAGAACTTGTTTTCTGTGAAGAATTTTCCCAGCAGAATAATTATTTCTTTATTTGCCAAGAATTTTTCAATTTTTCCCCATTTCTCATCAGTTTTGGTTGGGTGTTTAGCCAAAAGTTCTTGGAGCAATCCTATTTGTCCCAAATATCTTGAATAATTAGAAAATCCTTGACAAGATATTCTCAGTATATCATTTTGCAAAGTTTCTATATTGTAAGTTTCATGTTCAATTGTTGGTAATTCAAGTTCTTTGTCTATTTGAATTGTCAATTCACCTTCCAACTCATCAATCAAGGATTTCACTTCCTGTAGCCCTATATTTTTTATGTAAACCTTTTTTAGGTCATGTTGCATGCATATTTCTCTCAAATCCTTCTCACTACAGAAAAAGGAAGACATATCAACAATGCTACTATTTTTCCGTCGAGCACTTTTTGTGGAAATTTTCACATACCCGCCATTTTTCTTTTGAGTATTTAATTCTACTTGAATGTCAATATCCGACATAGACATATTTCCATATGGTAAATAATGTTCCAGATTGTTCATACCTCTTACAGACATTGCACTAATGGGAGATATGTTAAATATATATTCCAAGGCTGTAAAAATACTTGTCTTGCCCGTGCCATTCTTACCAACAATAAAACCTGACGAACATTTACCTTCCTTAGTTGACATCATATCTAATAGATATGGGTGTGTATGTTCTGATTGGTACTTCCGAAAATTTTTTATTGTCAGATTTCTTATCCTACTGTCCTTGTATATTCTATAACTCCCCAACTTGCTATTCCAATCAATTGGCTTATTGGATGTAGAATTATCTATTTGTAATTTCTCATAAAAATGAGTAGCATTGAAATGCCCTTCTTTTAGCACTATATGGCAGAATACAAGAACTTCCTTTGAGTTGTTGTATTCTTCGGATAATTCCTTCAGATATTTATCTATCAAATAACTCATATATAATTTCAGAATTATATAGCTTTTCTAACAATGTTATTGCTTTCCCTATTTTTGTCCCTCTACATTCATTCATCATGATTATTATTGGTGACAATTTGGACTTGCCATCAATATATCCTTTGACTTGAGACAAATCCTTTGAAACAATTATTTCGGAAAGTATATTAAGAAACACAATGCCATCAGAAGCTAATAGTTTGCTGTAGTAATTCTCCACTTCGCTCTTCAGTGCATTTTCATCTTTCGGTATATCTTGGACATTTTCCTGAAGACTAATTTTATTGTACTGATTCCTAATATAACATTTATATAAACCATCTATCATATGGCTTACCTTGTCAGAAACCACTAATTTTTCCTCTATTATAAAACTTATGAGAGATTTTACTTTGTCAGACAGTTTATTATCGTTCAGTTTTTGCTTACTCTTAGGTGCATTTAAATGTCCTTTAAAATACAAATTTGAAAATAAGAAAACAGGAAAACCATCATCAAACTTACGATTCCAATCAACAAGCGAAATTAGACTTCTGCTTATTTGATTGGTTATGCTGTCAGGTAGCACAATACCTTCTTTTAGTTCTTGATCCAATAAATCCATGTTTATTGAAACATAGTCGTCAGTATTTTTTATGATGGAAAGCCTTTCCATACGTTCTGTAACAGGAACATCCTCATTTTCTATAGTTGTACAAAGTTGAAATGACGAGTCCCTGTATTTAATAAAAACGTTTTCTTCACAATAGTTTCCTAATTTATACTTATCAAACACCCAAGACATTAGATTTTCAAATAGTCTTTTGTCCAATTTGTTGTAACCTATATGCAAGGTTAACATATTTAGATAATAGAGATACAACCGGCACCAATTTCCAATAAAATCATGCTCGTTTTCTCCAGAGCGCATGACTCGTATCCATATTTTCCCATTGTTTTCTGTATTGACAGTAATATATTGTGGCACTATGGTTGCTCTATCTATATATTTATCCACCCATGCATGAATCTTAAGAAAATTTTGTCGACGTGGTTCTTTGCTATACAACGCCAGAACGTTTCCTATTGAAGAAAAAGTATGCCCATACTTCAATCGCTCGTTGTCCAATACGATGAAGTCTCGGTTCATTTTGTCTATCATTACGCATTGAAGATATACTATGCTAGTAAGTTCTTCTTCTAAAATGCCTTGACTTTGAGCGATATACTTTTTCTGCATTGCATAATAGTAATCCTCATATTCAAATTTGGAAGGCAAATACTCTTGTTCTTTTATACTATGGGTAGCAGAAATAAAAGGAGTGTATTTCTTTTCAAGATTCACTTCTGACAGTAAACTATTCAGAATAGAATATACTTTAACCGCATTATCAGTACCAATAATTTGTTCTAATGTGTTGGCTTTTACTGAATATGTAAACTCTGTTATACCCCAAATTTTGTTCAATGCATCATCTAAGATGTTCTTTTTGCTTAAAAAGGAAAGAACAGAACATATATAATTATACCAGACACATAACACCTTGTAATAAGCATTATCTTTTCCTCTATCATCATATAAAGTGTCCAGCTCGTTTTTTACAATATCCCACAAATCTTGGCATTCGACATTTTTCCAATTTATGGCTCCATCCAAATCATCTTGAGATATATTATAGGCAGTTATAGAGGATATTGCCAAACGTTTACCACGTATATAGAAACGCACTTTCCTTAATTCGTCTGTAGATTCTATGTTCCATCCAAATTCAAAACAACCTCTCCCTTCTAGGTCTGTTTCAATTGTTGTTATTTTATATGTCTTCTTTGTTCTTAGAAACAACTCGTCAAATAAGTTACTAATATCTTGTGGCGAATTATTGGGTAGTTCCATTTCCAATACAGGAAATTCTATTTCAAAAGGTGTGTATTCTTCACAAAAGCATTCTGCTAATGATTTCACAAAATAATGTCCATATATCCTTGGCTGGATACTCGCTTTCAAATTGTTTTCAAACGACAATGAAGCTTCTGAAGCTTTGATACAGCATATTGGAATAATGTTGATACTATCATTGTATGATTTTATAAGATTATAATAATAACTAAATGTCGAACCAAAATAAATAGCATCATCCATCAATATGATAGTTCTCACATCTGTCCATTTTATAAACGGAAGTGCTATTTCTGTAAATATGTTTAATTTATCCCATATTGAAGACAATTGTGGTTTCACCATATCCAATAGTCTTGGTGTCTTACGTGAAATTGCGCATAAGAACACTTTACCATCAGTCTTTTCCTCTGGTTTGATATTGTTTACAATGCTTATTAAGTTAGCACAAAATGATTTGACAACATTGTCAAATGACTCATGCCCTTTCACTATTTTTCTTTTAGGATATTCCATATTCTTACACATTACACAAAAAAGGGCTACTAAACCCCATCCTCGAAAAGTACCTAAAAAAATGGGAGAGGGAGCCGTTCGCCCGTATATCTGTTACATTTTACTTGTTACTTGCACTCTCAATATCCTTTGTTTCTTCTTTGGCCTCAGTCATAGCCATTTTGATAACCAAGAACAATCCAGAAAGCAAGACTATCACTATAATCCCGAGATATTGCAAACTTTCCTTTACCGTCACAAATATCTTTTTCATCCTTTCTTTCCTTTCTCTATTTTCTTTTTCCAAAAGAAACGTTTCACCTTTGAAATCATCCACCATCTTGCCTCACTTGGACAAACAAATCCAAGACGAATACATCTCTTTGCAACCCAGCAGTAGTTCTTCCAAGCATCCATCACCCCCTGATGTTTAAACACATATTCACCTCTGCCAAAGTTGCCCACTCTCATGATGTCTTCCACCAGTGCTGCAGCCCATTTCCTTTCGTTATAAGAAAATGGTTCCACTTGTAAAGGTAAAGGCAAACCTAAATAATCCACACAGATACAGGTAAAAATCCTCCATGCCCTCTCCATGCGCATCCTATATAGCCATTCATGATGCTGCATCCAGTCTATCTTGTCTGCACACTTTTTCAAAAACATAGCATAATCAATAACCTGCCTCAATCCCAGTCCTTCTTCATACACATGATTCACCATATGTGAAATCAAAAAGACGCTCTCAAATGTTGGAGAAAAAACAGGAATCTCACATCCATCAATATCAGCAGAAGACAACTCTGCTGGGAATACAGAAGAAAACATCTCTTGCATGGCTTGATCTGTAGATGGACGCTGATAGTTGTGAACCTTATAGTGAGGTTCCACCACTACACCGTCCACCCACGCCATACCATGATGCTCATGTACTAATCCATGATCAACTTTTCCTATCTTCTCCATCACAGCCATAGTTCGGTCAAAGTCTTCAGGAGCAACAACAAAGTCAATGTCTCCAGGAGTTCTATGCAATGGATTCGGATAGCGCAAAGCCACCGTCTGCCCCTTCATAAAAACAGCTTGAATGCCCTCAGCCTTCAAAGCCTTATCTATTTTGACAATAACACAACGATGAATTGTATTTATCTGCTCCATTCTCTGCATCTTTGCAAAAAGCCTCATCTTTTTATCAAAGGGAATCTGCAAGACAGAATGTGGCAACATACCTATACCATCCAATACCAATGATGATACTGTCTGTATGTCTGAAAGATAAAAGATCTGTTTCCAATCTGCTTCAACAAATTTCGAAGCATCAATCTTCTCCTCAAAAAGTACTGCACGGAGAAGTAAAAAAAGTAATTTTTGTGATTGATTCACAAGCAAAAAAGATTATTATCGATTAACTCTTTTCTGTTCCAGCAACCATTTGAAGTATTCCTCATGCTGGTCAACCAAATGCTCCCAAGAATACTCATTCTTGATTTCCTCCACATTTCCATCCGTGAAGTTCTTCTTATGCTGTGTACAGATATTCTCAATGTCATTCAGCATCTCAGTCACTTTCTCTGCATTTGGATAGTACAAGGAGTTCTTCTTCAACACGGCACGATTAAAGATGTTGTCATGAGCAAGGATAAAGCACTCAGAGGCCATCGCTTCCAACAGAGAAGGGTTAGTACCACCCACACTATGACCATGGAAATAAGCCTTCGAGAAGTGACGGATAGAATTCAATTTATTGAAGTCATAGATTCCACCTACGAATTTCACACTCTTTTCCTTACCATACTTGGCAACCAATTCCTTACCATGAGGAGTATTGGTCTTTCCAACCACAATCAGAGGACGCTTACCATTCTCCTTAGAATGCAAGTAGCCCTCAATGGCCATCACGATATTATTCTCAGGTTCCAGTCTAGCTACCAGAATATAATATTCCTCAGGTTTCAAGCCATACTCCTTCAGATGTTCCACATTATAATCATCATGGATGTCGGCACCGTATGCCAGGAACTTACTATCCTTGCCATACTTCTCCTTGTAGTAATCATGAATACCCATGTTATCTGCAATCAGATAGTGACTATGTTTCACAGCCATTCTCTCCTCCCAGAACACGAACTTGCGCACCCATTTGTTAAACTTGGTACGCTTGTATTCCAGACCATCCATGTTGGTAACTACAATGCTCTTGGTAACATTCTTCACATCAAACCAGATGAAAGCAGGAATGATACTCGTATATCCTGCCTCATAGATGATATCAAAGTTTTCACGCTTCAAAGCATCCTTCAACGACATAAAGTCATAGAAGAACGAACCGATACTTCCACCCATCCAAGTCTCAGGACTATAGATATGTTTGATTTTCACACCCTTGTACTCATCATCCTTATAAGGGTGATAAGAAGGAGAATACACCGTAACCTCATGGCCACGCTTTACCAAGCCCACTGAGATATACTCAGCAAACTGCTCAAAACCTCCGTAGTTATTAGGAATACCACGGACGCTAACAAATGCTATTTTCATTTTTGAACTAAATATTTTTCTAATAATTTATCTTATATCAATAAAAGCCTATTCATTTTTACAGATTCCATTAGGTACTTCATAAACTCAGAATGTAATCCCTGTTGTTTCTCCATTTGATGGATTAGGCCTTTTCTAAAGGCTGTTGGTTTATCTTCCAATATTTTCCCAAAGATATTGATTACATCAAAGGTGTCTGATGGGAGTTTTATGGTTGAGTTTAATATTCTATTGGCAAGATTTAATCCTGCCTTTGTCAAAAACACATTAATTCTAAGTGCTTCCAAGCATTCCCCAAATGTATTAGGATAATTACTGACCTTCCTGTGGTATTGCTCAAACATATAATCTAAGTCAACGTTTACTCCTACAAAATGCAAGTCTGCCAAGAACTTAGAAACACTTAGTTTTTCATTGGCATCAAATAGATATAGGAAAGCTTCTACATTGAGAATTTTAAAGTTCTCATAATTTGTCATAAGTCCCCAATCTTCACTTATCATACATCTTTTGTTATCAATCGTCAGTAGCATACTTTCACTTTCGATTTCAAAAAAGGAGTGACCGCTTTCTTGGAAATTGAGGTTTAGTTTTTTTGTTGCAACTTCAATAGTACAATATTTTTCTATCCAGTCAAGTATATATTGCAATATCTCTATATGAGAACTTTCCGAAGCTTCTTTATTCAATCTCAAACACTCAACTACATCCTGTGAAATATAACTTGGAATATTAACTTTCTCTCTTTGTAAAGTTTGCTGCAAATAAATTGACAAGCCTTGTGGTATAATAAATTTTCTATCAAAAGTTAATCCATAAATTTTGTTGAGCATACTTAGAAGAACAACCGATGTTATGTCCAATACGCATTCATAGTCACCAATTGGACATTTTTCATAATTTTGATATGGCAAACAATATATCCTGTCATTTCCAAATATTCTATTTATGCATTTTTCATACGCATTGTTGTTACCAAACGAACTGATAAGCATTGCCTCGCCTTTTGCATAGCGCTTTTCCCAATCTTCAATTTGCTTTTTGTTATCAAGCCCACCTGCCAACATCATCAGATTTGTCAGCATATCTCCATCTCCACCTTTCAAATCATCTAAAGTGAACATACGGATACTCTTACTTTTACCTTGCTGTAAACCTTGATATATTAGTCTTGTAAGAGAATGGTATTTGTTGTATATACACTGTATTTTTGCCGTTGAAATTATGCCAAACCTATCCAATGTGACGTTTTCTCCAACGTGATGTCCAATAAGTTTCTCTGTATTAGAATTAATGAATATATCTTCACTTTTCACTTGGCCATTTTCCTCATACACAACAAAATCACCATTCTCAACAATGTCTTTTTCTTCATTAATAATAGGCGAAATATGTGGAGTGTGCATATATTCAAACCATAAGTCTTTCAATTCTTGTGACTTTGTTCGCGAAATTGCACTATACAAGAAATCCAAACCTTCTTTATAATATTCTTGTAATACCAATAAATTGAAGAAATTGCAATTTAAAATAGGATTGTCTTCTACCGTATTTAAAACCCTGCTTACATATTGAGAGAACTTGTCCTTTTGTCGTGTTAGATTCAAATAATTAAGATAATTATAAAATACGCTATTGTTATCTGGATATTGTTCGAATAATAAACAGATTACTTCTCCTGCATCTGTTAAGTCATTACAATTAATCGCCAAATAGTATTCGTCTTCCAAGAACTCTTTTACATGTGTGATGCCGTTTCTTCTAAGTTTCTTCAAAGCATCGAAGAAAACATCTTTATAGTCTTCATTTTCACGTAATATAGATAAATACACACCCATTTCTACAGAAAACGTTCCTTCTTGTATCAGTGGTTGTATTATCTCCAAAGCCTCACTTATATGATTTTCTGAGCCTAATATTTTTGCTAAAATAAATTTAGCTTCCTTTGGTGCTTTTTCTGCAAGAGTTTTAATTGTTTCTACATCACAATCTTTTGTTGAAAAATACATTAATGTATATTCAAATATCTGTTGTGTGATTGGATTTTCAAATATCTTTAAATCCTTGAATCGCAGAATGTCCCATGCATACATAGCCACACAGCTTAATACAGGCTGGCAATGCATATCTGGCAATAAAATTTCTGTTTTCTCTAAATGCTCAAAAGCTTTTGCTGCAAGCTGTTTATCAAAGGCTCTTGTCGGCAAAATGAATTCAACCAAAGCTAATGTTTCATCTTTGCAATCTTTATGTTCCTCTATAATTCGTGCAGCCTCATTAAAGTCCTTGTTTATCATAAGCATTTCCAATAACATCAGCACATAAGGCATCTTGTTTTCTTTCGATGGCTTACTGTCTTTCATGGATTTAATAAGGCTATTCCTTCTATTTTTATCTTCTATCAGAAGAAATTCAGAATACAAAGCCATGAATTCTACATCAGGGATGATATTCTCTATGTCGGTACCAGCCGACAGAGTCTTGTATCTATTCGTTATATCATAAACGTTCTGTAGCGTCGGAGTAATTTTTCTGCCATCGCAGAAATAATGCCCTTCATGCAAAAGCTTCGTAGAATAGATTGACATGCAGAAACTCCATTGCCGTAGATTGTCATAAGATAAGTTTTCTGGAACATCACACCGGATATCATCCATATTCAACCATTCTTGTTCAGGATGATTGAACACATAATAAAAAATGACGAATTGGAAATCAGTCTTTTCCAAAACTGACTCAGGAACTTCCTTATAAGCTTTTTCCACATCATCTGCCAGCACTACTAACCCAGCATGTGCCATAGCATTATTCGGTTCACGAACCAAAACTTGATTGCACAAGTCTATTATTTGCGACTTATTCTGTCCTTTTATGTTGACATAAATAAATTCTTCTGCTATTTCTATCAAGAACAAGTTCGCTTTCTGCATTTCATCGAAAGCTCTAACGAACTCAGCATTTTCATCATTTCCTCTGATAAAGCGAGAACATTTTCCCATCAGATAATCTATTGTTGCAAGTAATTCATAATCTGTGGCACTTCGCTTTATAACAATTTTTCTAATTGCTTCCAAATGTTCATAAGCTTCCTTTAAATGCAACTTCTCTATGGAACTTCTATACAAAGGCAACAATTCTCTAATCTCATCGTTCTTGTTTGTCAATGCTTCCAATATTCTTTCGGTCGTATTTTCTACCAGTATATCATTCTTCGGTTTGCGAAACTGCAATACAAGATAAATTACAGCAACAATAGTGAGCAGGATATCAACAAAAAGTACAGAGCTGTTGATTGGGTCTGCAGAAAACTCAATCATAAAGTTATTCGTCCTCACCCTAAACACATTGAAGAGCAAGGACGAGCCATTTATAGTCAGCATTGTTCCGAAATAGCGATAGACGACCTTTTCTGTTGTCACTCTTCTAAGGAGATAATCACGCAATGGCTTGCCTATATGTCTCCAAGTCCAAGCCACCAACCATAATTTTGAAGATGACCTTTCTGGACACAATACGGAAAGTATTGCGGACAACGCTAACAAAAAAAGTATTGTAAAAATTAATCCCATGCTCTTACTCTACAACTTATAATTTGTGATTTTCTTAATTTTGTCCAAATCAAAAGTTTCCTGTGTAATGACGTCAACTGCTCTAATGCGGATACATCTCCGTTTTTCTTTTGGAGGCATACATATCGAAGCGTAACAACCGATGAACATATTGAAAAGCTTGGTCTTCTCAGCGTTCAACTTAGCTTCACCAGCTTCTTGCATTTGCCATATATTCGAATAAAGAATTTTGTTCTTCTTATCGTCTATAAGTTTATACTTTCCGCCATCGCATTTTTCTTCATCAAAACATACAAATGGCAAAAGACTCTTATTAACAATGATAATCTCCGATTGTTTTGAATAGATAAAATGAACATCAGGATTATTGTCGTATCCATCAGGTAGCAGATGAGTACCGATACTTCCTACAAGAACGACATATCCCTTAGGAATACTAAGTTTAGTCAAAGCTGTCGTAATATCTCTATATCTGACGTTCAAGGTCGCTGATGCTTGATACGTATTCAAAATCTCCGTATATCTAAATATAGCTCCTGCAATAATATGACGAACCATTACCGATTCTCTGTTTATATTATTGTAGCTCCTTCCTTCCAAGAAATCATATTCCTCTAATTGGTCAGCAGACTCAGCGAACCATTTCTCCTTTATAAAGTCCTTCAAGCTACTGTCTTTTGGAGTAATCAAAACTGATTGCTGACGTTCGAACTCCTCAAGCAGTGTTTGGGCTATATAATCTATTTTATCATCATCTACATGAGCACCGGAATTCAAGCGATTTTTGCAGGCATTAATATAATCTTCCAATAATCGTAATGCTTGATCTTTACCTGTATTTCTCTGACATGTCTCGTCAATCGTTTTCTTCAAGAACTCAGCAATACGAATGTTTTGCAGATTCACTGATACAAAATTTTTCTTTTCATTAGAAGCATCACCATAAACATGAGGCAATGCCATTGGATTAACATATCTAACATTGAAGTCCATTTCTGGCAAGCGGCACATCATCAAAGCTAAATATTCCACAATTCCCTTGTAGAGATTTGCACCTGCTCTTACTCCCTCATACTGCGAATACAAATGATACTTAATATCCAAGTCTATAGACGATTCTACCAAGTCATCAAAATATTGCAGCCAATTGAATATCTCATAGAATGTACTTGGTATCAAAAAATATTTTGCGGGCAAACAATTTGTAAATGAAGCAATATGCTCTATCCACTCATATTTCTCATTCAGCGTAAGCAATCCACCCACTGCGACATGGAATTCGAAGAATCTTTGTCCTTCCTCACAACTGTTTTCGTAGGCAAAAGTATTGCTATAATATTGATCTGCAAACTCCCAATAACGACACATCCAGTTCTTATCATCATTTCGGACCACTTGGTTGATGGCATACCATAACGATTTATATTTGAACTCAGATAATCCTTTGAGCCTTGTATCAAGAAAGAGAGCAAAGACTCCATTATCATTCTTCATCATCAAGGGCGTATCTTTCCGAAAGGAACATTCCAAGAGTTTGACCAAAGCCTCCTCTCGATCAGTTTGTTTATCATTCCTTTTCATCATCCACCTTTAGTAAGATTTCATATACACGTTGAATACAGGCATTATAAAGACTTACATCTTCTCTATTTGCAGCATACTTCGCCAAATCAATCAACTCCAACACGAAATTTCCATTTTTCTTTATCAAATGCTTATAAAATAGATGAGGGTCATCATAGATTAAAATCAGTCTATACAATGCTACAACATGCAGAAGAAGAACTAATACAAGTAAGGTATGACCAACCAACACCAGCATCTGCATCCAAAGAATGCCGCTCATAACATATAAAGCAAAAGGATCTATTACGGCAAATGCAATAGACAATAAAAGAAGGTGATTAAATCTGCCATACACAACTTCCTCCTTAAAGAGTTCTACAAACCTGATTACATGATACTTCTCATCTATCCTGCCTATCGCCTGAAGCATCAAGGGATAGCACATACCTATAATGGCAGAGAATATTCCTATTAGTCCACTATATGTATAATCGGAGAAATCAAAGTTCATATTACTTCACCTTATATTGCTGCAATATTTTTATTTCCAAGTTCAAGCTATCTACGATATGCTGATAGCTTAAACTTGTCTGCTTTATGATTCGCTCTTTTTGATTTCGTATAATCAGAGCACTTAATGCGAAGGATACAATAATAGATACTGACCAACGAAAGACTGACAATGTACTTATTTTCTTTACATATCTCCAGGCATCCTTAACAATATGTTCAAGGATGTAGGGTAATGAAATTAGATTTATTGCAAAGCCCAATAAGAACGAAATAAAAGCGATGAGATATATCATCTGTCCTTATACATATTCTCGTAATACTTCTGATAATCACCAGATGTTACGTTGTCCATCCATTCCTGATTCTCGAGATACCACTTCACAGTCTCCTCGATACCTTCCTCAAACTGGAGTGATGGTTCCCAACCGAGTTCCTTCTGCAACTTTCTTGAGTCGATGGCGTAACGCATATCGTGACCCTTTCTATCTGTTACGTAAGTGATAAGGTCCATATCCTCGCCTTCCTTTCTGCCGAGCAGACGGTCAACGGTCTTGATAACCACCTTGATGATATCGATGTTCTTCCACTCGTTGAAACCGCCGATGTTGTAAGTCTCGGCAATCTTACCCTTGTGGAAAATCATATCGATGGCACGGGCATGATCTACTACATACAACCAGTCGCGCACGTTCTCACCCTTACCATATACTGGCAATGGCTTGCGATGACGGATGTTGTTGATGAACAATGGAATCAACTTCTCTGGGAACTGGTATGGACCGTAGTTGTTAGAGCAGTTGGTCACGATGGTAGGCATACCGTATGTATCGTGGAAAGCACGGACGAAGTGGTCTGAGCTTGCCTTAGATGCTGAGTATGGAGAGTGAGGATTATACTTGGTGGTCTCCAAGAAGAACTCCTCCCCATAAGCCTCATGGTTTTTATCGCTAGATGCCTTGGTGGTAAAAGGAGCAGGAATGCCCTCAGAATGAGTCATCTGCAATGCTCCATATACCTCATCGGTAGAGATATGGTAGAAACGCTTGCCCTCGTAACCCTCAGGAAGACTCTCCCAGTAGATCTTGGCAGCCTGGAGCAGAGACAAAGTACCCATCACATTGGTCTGAGCGAAAGTGAATGGATCCTTGATACTTCTATCTACATGGCTCTCGGCAGCGAGATGGATGATGCCATCCACCTTGTAGTCCTGCATCAACTTCAACATCAGGTCGAAATCGCAGATGTCGCCCTTAACGAAAGTATAGTTAGGCTTGTCCTCAATGTCCTTGAGGTTAGCCAGGTTACCTGCGTAAGTCAACTTGTCGAGGTTGATGATGTGATACTCAGGATATTTGTTCACGAAAAGTCTTACAACGTGTGAGCCGATGAAACCAGCACCGCCCGTGATAATGATATTCTTCATCTTATATAATGTTTAATGTATAGTGTTTAATTATTCAGTATTATCGCTTACTCATGCTTAAGATTAGCGATACACATCTCTAAAGAATCCACCCAATAAGGAACCTTAACACCAAAGGTTTCCTTGATGGTTCGCTTATCCAATACAGAATAAGCAGGACGAGTTACAGGAGATGGATACTCCGAACTATAACATGGTTGGATATCGCATTCCGTATGACCGGCGATTCTTGCAATCATCTGGGTGAAATCATACCAGGAGCAAACACCCTCATTTGAGAAATGATATACTCCAACATATTCATCCTTGCATTGGGCAGCTTTCATCTTATCCATTATGGTGATGATGGCATTAGCCAGATCAAGTGCGTATGTAGGAGTACCACATTGATCAAAGACAACCTTTAACTGTGGCTTAGTTGCTGTCAAGTTGAGCATCGTCTTGCAGAAGTTCTTGCCGAACTCTGAATACAACCAAGCCGTACGAATAATCACATAATCACAGCCAGTAGCCCTAATCTTCTGTTCACCATGAAGCTTCGTTGTTCCATATACGCCAGTTGGAGTTCCCTTTTGGTTAGGATTACATGGCACATTATAGGGTTCCTTACCAAAGACATAATCTGTAGAGATCTGGATGAGCAGGCCATCAACCTCCTTCATCGCCGTAGCCAGATTCCCAGGAGCATCTGCATTGAGTTTTTCTGCCAATGCAGCCAGTTTCTCATCTGTCTCGCAGGCATCAACATTGGTCCATGCCGCACAATTCACGATGGCATTCACATCATTCTCCTTCACCATCTTACGGATGGCATCCATATCTGTGATATCAAGGTAAGTAGTTTCCAAACCTTCTACCTGATTGACATCGGTAAAGATATAATGATCTGTTGTATTTTGGCTAACGATGCGCATTTCATTTCCAAGCTGACCGTTAGCGCCTGTTACTAGTATATTCATATTTTCCTTAAAAAGAGATAGATGAGTTTGAGAACAGAGCGAAAAGTAGCTCAAAAAATGCTCCTATCCTCTCCCTCACCTATCTTATAAATTAATATTCTAAATTCTTTTTTAATGTTCCATCTGCTTCATCAAGGATTGAAAGCAGATACTTACCATAGTCATTCTTCAACATGGGCTGTGCATTCGCTTTCAATTGCTCTGCTGTAATCCAACCTTGACGGTATGCGATACCTTCCAGACAAGCTACCTTCAAGCCCTGGCGCTTCTCCAAGACTTCGATAAAGGTGGATGCCTCAGAAAGGGAATCGTGGGTTCCGGTGTCAAGCCAGGCAAATCCCCTAGCCATGGTCTGCACCTTCAACTGCTTATCCTTCAAGAACTCCTGGTTCACTGTTGTGATTTCCAACTCACCACGAGCAGAAGGCTTGATGTGCTTGGCTACTTCCACCACCTTGTTAGGATAGAAGTACAAGCCTACCACAGCATAGTTGCTCTTAGGATGCTCTGGCTTCTCTTCGATGCTGAGGCAATTGCCTTGCTCATCAAACTCAGCCACGCCATATCGTTCAGGATCACTTACTCGATACCCGAAGACGGTAGCTTTATCATTCTGCTCAACATCTACAACTGCTTGATGCAACATCTGGCTAAGACCAGCCCCATGAAAGATGTTATCACCAAGTACAAGGCAAGCCGAGTCATCACCAATAAATTTCTCACCGATGATGAATGCCTGTGCCAAACCATCAGGAGAAGGCTGCTCCGCATACTCGAACTTGACACCGAACTGGCTTCCATCGCCTAAGAGACGTTTAAAACCTGGCAGGTCAAATGGTGTTGAGATAATCAAAATCTCACGGATGCCTGCCAACATCAGTACCGAGATAGGATAATATATCATCGGTTTGTCAAAAATTGGTATCAGTTGCTTGCTGATGCCCTTGGTGATAGGGTACAAACGTGTACCACTACCTCCTGCTAATACGATTCCTTTCATACGTTTATTATTTTTTTAATACAGGAAGAATTTTGTACTTTACCATGTGGCAAAAGCAAATAGTTGATACAAGTGTAAAGACTGTAGCTATAACATAGTTAGCGTTAGTGTTATTCGTCAGTCTATCCAAGCCTAATTTTTCCATAAATCTAAACAACACCATGTGACTTAGATAAATTTCCATTGATATACCACTCAGATATTTTGTCACTTTATTGCTCAACCATTTTCTTTCACCACTAATTGCAAATACGAGCCATAGTCCAAAGAGTAAGATGAGATACATATACTCATCCACAAATGATGGTTTATAAAATTCAATAATGCTTGCAACTAAGCATATTGTCAGAAGCAAGTGATGGTTCTTACCCCCCCATAACTTCCATTTGTTACGATATAGATAAATGATGCCACCAACCAAGAAGTATGGCATGCTGAAAATCATATTGTGCCTTCCAACCTCAAAATTCACAAAAGGTTCCTTGAAAAAATAAAATCTGGCTATAAAGTGAAACACTATGGCTATGGCTAACACCATCCATGCCCTCTTCTTGTTGTCTATCAAGAATGTAAAGAAAGGGAACATGATATAGAACAAGAACACTAATCCCAAGAACCAACCTACACCAATGATTTGAATATCAGGATTAGGCAACAGATTGAAGCATAGGGTCAAATCCGCAAAAGTTTGCCATACACCGCCTAATGTGTGGTCAAAAGCAAGACCTATCATACAAAGCAATGCGAAATAAGGCCATATCCTCTTGTAACGCTTCTTATAGAAGTCATTCATTGAAACTTGTCCGCTCCTCACTCTCTCATAATATCCACAGCACATAGAGAAAGCACTCACCATGAAGAACAGATACACAAAGTTGGTGAAGAAATTTATCACATGGTTCGCTGGCAACCACGATAGCTGTCCACTCTTGATATTAGTCAAGAAATGCATCATGGCAATGCCGATGGCAGAATAAGCTCGCAAGCCATCAAGAGAGTTGTAATTTTCTCGTATCATTCGTATTTATCTTTATTTTTCATTAAATATAACATCATAAAATGTACCTTCTTTCAGAATATCTTCTTCCTTGACTTTATAAGTCAGTTTGTGAAATGGACTGGCTTTGCAAGCCGCATCCCAACGCCTTTGATCAAATGGCTCAAACTGCATCAGTTGCAGTACGTGTGGCAACGAATTAGGATAAGGAATGATTTGTTTCCACTCTTCCTTATAATAGTCTTTAACTATCATCATAAACAGGTGAAGCAAGAAATAGTCTATCATACGGTCGTTCTTTCGCCAATAAGCATAAAGCATTTCACGAGTCGCAAGCAAGAACTTTTGGTTGCTCCATGCCGACATAAACCAGCTTGACATATTGATAGCGCTACCATCACTGCCAGGTTTTATTTTTTGAAAGATAAAGAACTCATCTTCCATCATATACGCAGGAACATTATCACCAGAGCAAAATACAGTAGCATCTATCCATGTTCCACCATTCTGTATCAAAAGTTCCAAACGAAGTATATCGGAGAAATGGGTTCTTGTGATGATTCCTTTATGAAATTTTTCCATAATGAAATCTGGTATTTGTACATACTGCCCAAGATTCTTTTCTGTAAGTAATATGATCTCTTTGTCTTTTATATTCTCCTGCAAAGAACGATAGCATCGCTGTATCAAGGCTGGTGCCTGTTCCATACCCTGCATCCAACACACCCAAATCTTGGAACTCTTTTGCATCGGGTATTTTTCCTTGCTATAGTTTGCATCAAAATTTCTTAGCACTTCGATATACCTTTTCCAAAGTTTCTGCTTTATCTTTAGTTGAATGCCATTGCGCATTAATTCTAAGGCAGTCTTAGACTTGCCTGTCAACAGAACCTGTGCCACCATATAAGGCAAAACACCTGCTTTGGCATAGTTTATTATGGTCTTCCAACCACCTGCTTTATTAAAAAGTTGCTTTGCTCCCATTATTTTTTATATGCTTTAAAGAAATGGTGTGCAATACGTTTCTCCACAGGTGGCAATTCCATATAATTCCCATAATAATTTCGAAGATAGTCATCATAGTCTTTTACAGACTTAAAAGAACAACCCTCAAACGTTACATCTGTATATTCATCAAACATGCTCTTTGGCAAAATCTCTTTTAGTTTATAAGTTGACCACAGTAAACAAGCAACGTAAGCACTTTCTTCATAATTGTTTTTATCAACTTTGCTCAATAGTTTTTTAACCAACTTGCACTTGCCAATAAGTTTTGCCACAAAAAAGCCAGGAAACTTCATCAACTTTTTCTTTAAACCAACTGTGTTCTTGGTGGAATAATGTTTGCGAGTAGAATAGAAAATAAGAGAAGGAAACATTTTAGTTTCATTCATTTTCTTTATTGCCTCTTCTTTAGTCTTTCCTGCACCATCCAGTACATAGATATCTATAAACACTCCAATTCCGTATGGCTTCTCATTTTCTACCTCTAATATGGTGTTAGAATCACTGACACGAGTTATCATATAAGGATAATCCTTGCATACATCCATATTGAACAATTGCAAATTATTAAGTTCCTGTGGATGCCCGTTACAGTAACTTATAAATCTCTCATAATCTGGACGAGGCATCATGATGTCTATGTCATCATCCCAAGGAATAAAGCCTTTGTGACGGATAGCTCCAATCAATGTGCCGTATGCTAAGGTATATCGAAAACCGTTATTTTCACATATCGCAGCAACTTGTTTCAATATATTAAAAGCGACCTGCTGCATTTCTTTCATTGTCAATTCTTTCATATCCCAATCTATTTTGCAAGTATATATCCTTTGAACATCTGTATATCCTCCTTAGTTGTAATCTTGATGTTAGTCTGGTCTCCATAACTCAAATACAACTTATACCCCATGTACTGCATTAATGTGGTAGTATGTGGTTCCACCTTGTCAAGAAGTCCCTTTTCTATAGCTTCCTTATACAGATTTTTAACGAAACCATAATTAAAAGCGTATGGACATGTTATCTGAATGAACTTATCTCTGTCCACCCATTTCTCACTAACTTCTCCCTTGTCTCTTGTTCCCAACAATTGAAAGCATGGAATACCACTCACAGCATTGCCCTTCTCCTTACATACACGAATGGCATCTGTTAATGTTTTTTGCGAAGTAAATGGTGCTGCACCATAATGAATCATTATCATATCATCATCAGATAGTTTATCCTCCAAGAAATTGATGCCGTTCAAGCATGACTCTTGAAAGGTCTCGCCACCATTGGCTATCCAACGAACTTTTGTCAAGTTGTATTTGTCAACCAATTCATGCAAATAATCAATATACTTAGCATGACATACCACTTCTATTGCATCTACTTCAGGATGCTGCTGATAAATTTCAATGGTATAAACCAAAACTGGCTTACCCATCACCTCTATGAATTGCTTGGGTACGTTAGCTCCAACACGAGAGCCTACGCCACCTGCTAGAATTATTGCTGTATTCATTGTTTCTTATTTTTCGTATGAAGCCAAGGCTTCGTCTATAAATCTATGGAAGTTTCTATAGGCGGGAAGGAAGAAGAAGCCATCATCATCGCCGACACTGCCCTTGTACAATCCCCAACAAATCCAATAGAATGCACATAGTGCGATATATGCTCGCCAATGTCGATATTCATCAGCGGTAGGTTCACGTTGGAAATAAGCCTTGATATATTTATTGATATCCTCGTCGCTATATTCATAGCGACTGAAAAAACAAGCCAAATCGTTTGCAGGATCGTTTATTCCTGCGTATTCCCAATCAATCAAATATAAATCACCATCGGCTGTTGCCAGAAAGTTCGGTTCGTATGTGTCATTATGACAACAAACGGGGTTTATTCCCATTCTCTTTGCATCCTCTTTCAGATAAGTATCCAGTTTCTTTGCCTTATCAACTTCGTCTGCAAACTCAAACAAAAGATTTCCTTTTGTGGCAGAGGCAATTTTCATGAGTTTCAATCCCTCATTAAAATCATCAAATATCTTTATGCTACCATCCGTAGGAACTTCTACAGCGTGTATCTTGCGAAGATAATCCATGCCTTTTTGCATTTGGTCTTCATGCTTGCGAAAGTCGCATTCAACCAAGTCCTGTACACAATATGAAAGTTTCCATCCTTCCAATGTCATTGTGATGACAGATTTATCCACTTGCAAATCCTTTGCTGTCATTTGGGCAAACATCTCTGTCTTTCTATTTATCAGATTTCCTGCAGTACCTCCAGGATGTCGATACACATATTGTATTCCATCTACGTTAAAGCGGAAAGAAACATTCGTCAGTCCTGCATTAATGACATTGATATCTGTGATGTTATTTGGATTGCATTTCAGCGTGTTACAGATATTTGAAATAATCTCACTATCTACATTGTAGAGGAAGTCCGAGTCAAATTGACGTAAATCGTCTATTGTGTTGAACTCAAAGATTTCATTTTCTTTAAAAGGTTTCATGTAGAGCGTCAAGTCTTTAATATGTCGCTCATAAAATTCTTCCCAAAAAAGTGAATTTACACGAAAATCGTTTATTTCATTTTCGAGCAGATTTACAAATGATTTAGAAAAACCTTCGTTGAAATAAGCATGACCAACCATTGCCATTTGGTAACTTCCACCTAAATCAACATGGGTAATTACATTGGCATCTGAATACTGTACAGAAAATTCATTAAACTTATGTGAGCGATAGACACATGCATGATAGGAGATGTCCTCGCTATTATCACCAAGGAAAGGATTATTTTCAAAATAATAATCAGCATACGATAGATAGGTTCTGCCTAAGTAGTCCTTCGCAACATACAACGAGTATAGATTTCCCTTCACTCCAAACTTGTTGTTTACCAGCAAGTGTACCTCTGGATATTTTTGTTCCAAGAAGAAAAATTTCTCCTTCATATATCCCACGACTATATAAATGTCTTTGATTCCAGCTTCTTTTATCTGCTTAATCTGGCGTTCTATCAGATATTCTCCTTTTACTCTAAACAATCCTTTCGGTCGCTCGTATGTAAATGGAGCAAAACGAGTAGACTTGCCTGCAGCAAGAATGATAGCATTACGTTCCATATTTATTTTTTTTGTTGTCATATAAAAATTATTATTCTCTAGGTCTCATCACCTCATGAAAGGTAGACAAGGTCTTTTCTTCACTCTCATATTTGATTGTATCAAAATACCCTTTAGGGTCATAGCCATCACAATATTTTGGTGGCAGATTCTGAATAATCTCATACTTCGATACATATTCGTTAGTAATCCACTTTTTCCCAAATCGTGACAATAGATTGAAGAAAAGAACATAAAGTTCGGCATTGCTAAGCTGCGCACGAAGTATCTTGATATATCCCTTCTTCTCGCCCTCACTCAACAAATTTGTTGAGTCTATAATCTTGATAGTGTTATAAATGTTACGGAAATATACACTTAGATAGTTTTGGTTTGTTCGTCCTAAGAAATATCTTCTATATTTCTGACCAGCTAAGACTGTGTTTATATTATCAACCAATTTTTCTGTATCTGGATAATCTTTCAAATATTCAAGCATAAATTCTTTCCATCCAGTAGCTGCACCATAATAAAACACTGCGTATGCTATATCTGCAACATCGGGGTCTGTCAACTCTAATTTCAAGTTTTCCGAGACCTCTGTAACAGCTTTCATCAGATATTTCAATTGTATTTTATATTCAACAAATACTTTTCTGCCAGACACTGGTAGCACTGTTGTATTTGGTTTTGCCATACAAACTGGATAAACAGTCATTTCCTTGATCAGTTTTTCTTGGTAATCAAGCATTTTGTAGAACCTATTCACAAGTGAAGTTCTCTTGGTATCTCGTTGTTGAATATACAACGTCCAAATGACTCCAAATAAAGCAAAAGCTGAGAACAAGGCATTGTAAATTCCGTATGAATCGCCAACCAAACCATAATTCTGCATGGTGGTATTCACTGCATTTACATTATCAATATCATAAATATGGTTTAAGAGGAATGGCAACAATTTCGGGAAGCCCCAAAAGAAGAGTACAGTACAACATACTATTCCTGCTACCCAAAAACAAAATACCTTATTCTTCATCTTCCCCATAATCTCCAAGCACTAATTCACCTAAGTCACATCCTAAAACGAGTCTTCCCCCATCCACAAGAATCTCGTCCATATTATCAAAGCCCTCAGGATATTCCCAAACATGAAGCGTAATACTTATCGCTTCATCACATTTTTTGCAATCAACATCAAAGTCTGCCTCATGAAGTCGCTCTGTCCCCATTTCTCGTTCGTCGGTTTCTACAACTTCCCAATAAAGTTTTTCATCGGCCAAGTCTATAGTAACCATTTCACCACAGTCACATTCGATTTGAATTTGTTTTGATTCATTCATCTTAAAACTATCCTTTTTGCTATACCTAAGAAATAATGCATCTGCCATTTCTTGATTCCCCAATATGTAGAAGAACTAATATAGCCACTTCTTTTCAAGAAACACCAAAGATTAGACAGAGCTTTATAAGTTATTATAAGAGACTTTATGCCTGTTATTATCGGAAGTCGCGGAAACTCATAATTCCAACGCTTCTGAATATAGAAAATTATAAAATTTTCTTTTCTAAAAAATCTTTCTTTCGCATACATAGCATTAATACTTGTAGATGACATTCTATAATTCAACAAACGTTCACTCAGTGTATAACATTTTACTCCATCAGCAAACATTCTACACCACAATTCAGAGTCCTCAAAATGCAAATATTTCTCATCGTCAGCATAATGATACTTTCTCATTAAATCTCCTTTTACCATAACACCTGGATGAGATATCATATTTGCATGTATACACACAACAGAACAAACTTCTGGAGATATCTTAAAATATTGTCTGTTCGGTCGTATATGCAAGCCATCTTCACTCATATGATTAGTTAAAATGTTAACAATACCTGCATCAGGATGTTTTTCAAACTCTTGGAGTTCTCTCTCAAACAAAGAAGGATGAGCTTGATCATCACTATCCATACGTGAAATGAATTCGCCTTTTGCCTTATCAATACCCTTGTTTAGGGTTTTCATCAATTTTAAATTACGCTCATTTTTTATATATACAATCCTAGAATCATTGTAAGACAATATGATATCTTCTGTATTATCGGAAGAACCATCATTGATAATAATAAGTTCAAAATCATTAAATGTTTGACTTAAAATACTATCAATTGCAACCTTAAGGTATTTTCCTGCATTATAAGCAGGCATAATACATGATATTTTTGGATTTTTCGTCATAACTTTTTTATAATTTTTGCGGGAATTCCGCCTACAACACAATTGTCTGCAACATCCTTTGTGACAACAGAATTATTTGCAATAGTCACATTGCATCCAACATGCACATTACCTACAACTTTTGCACCTTGACAGAGTGTACAATTATCTCCGATAATTGGATAAAAGTTTCCTACTCTTCCGATAGTGCAGCATGGTGATATGGTCAAGTTCTTACCAACTTTTGCATGTGAGTTAATGATAATAGGTCCCCAATGATAAATTTTAATTCCCCAATCACACGAATGAAGTCCAATCTGAAAACCAGTTTTTCGACTAAACCAACGCATAACTATTTTACTTACCCCCCCCAATAGTCTATTCAGCAAAGTAGGCTTACATAACTCATAATACTCAGAATATCTTAAGAATCTTATATAATTACCCATATACCAAGATTCATATCCTATAAGAAACTTCATAAAAGAGGTATCATAAAAGGATAATTCATCTTTAAGTTGTGTTTTAAACTTTTTTTCCATTATCTCCAAATATTCTTTTTTTCAACTGCAAATCGGCTATTCCTGTTTTCTTCCAAATAATATCTTTAATACTTTTGACTAATGACTTCTTATGAGGAGAAAGCCAAGAACCAGCAAAGTGATGAATACTCACAGTATTACTTGTCTTTTTTATTTTTCCTGTTAAATATGATTTCGGACTAAAGTACTCACATGAAAAAACAGGAATCACCTTATCTACACCTACAACATTTGCTTCTTCAACAGAATTAATATTCTTAAATATATAATTATGCTCTCGCAATTCAGTTTCAATTCTTTGTGGCAATGGAGTCATTTCTAAACTGCCATCTTCTCTAACAAAAGAAACTTTTTCATAACTATCCAAGCATTCTTTTACCCACTTTGAACTTTTTTCCACCCCAAAGGCTGCCACTTCTAATCCACCAATTGCATTTTGCCAACATATCATAGTCTTTAACTTCAGAAATGGATTGAAGGATTTTAATACTTCCACATCCATATCCAAATAGATGCCACCATAATTGTATAGTGCATATAATCTTATATAGTCCGCTGCAAAAGCGTATTTTTTATGGGCAAATGCATCATCCACCCATTTTGATTTACCTTTTGGGAAACGTTGAAAATTCCAATGAATGAACTCATAATCTGGTAAATATACCTTCCATGAATCCATGCACTTTTGTAAACTTGCTGGTATTGGATCATCTGAAAGCCAACACCAATGTATAATTTTCGGTATCATATTTATTTGATTTTAATGAAAGATAAAGATGACATACCTAAGTATGCTCGCCAATTACATTTTAGAAAATGTATTTTATCTTTATAAGATTCATACCGTGAAACGGTATGTCTGCCTTTCATCGGCGACATATTTAAATAATGCCAATAATCTTTTTTAAGAGGATGATAACACTCTTTGTGCCAAGGTTTTAATGGACCTGTATAATGAATTATTTTTATTGAATCAAGAGTTTTTGCGAAATCTTTCTTTTGATTAGGAGATATATCACATTTTCTGATAATTGCATTATTCATAACATTCCACTCTAAAGAGACTTCTTTAAAGTGCCCATGTAGTACAGCATTTAAAATGTCTTGATCATGAAGCAATATCCAATCATAATGCTCTTTCACAAAGTTTTGTACTTTATTGTCAAAACCAAAATCACGCAAGAATGCAAGATTATACAAGCCCATACCAGCATTGTAATACAATTGTTCTTTTGGATAATGTAAACGAAAAGTTCCTTCTTGAACTTTTGACCATGTGTCAACAATGCCGGCTATCGCATAATTTTCAATGTTAGTATTCCACAAAGGTGAAAGATTACCTCTAACTATCATATCACAATCAAGATAGAGTATCTTATCTAATGTTGGAAATAACTTAACTATTAGTAATCTGTAATATGTGCTTAGATTTATATAGCCCTGATAGTTCTTTCCCCCTAAAGGCAAATGAGTAAGTAAGGAAATGTCTATATTAACTATCTGTATTTTATTATTATACAAAACAGATAGCTCATCAAAGTATTTCTGAGTCTGATCTGAGAAATTATCTGTAAGTATATAAACATCAATACTATTGCCTTTATTATTTTCGAAAACAGAGGTTATCATTGCCATTGCGTGTTGCGAATAAGAATCATCACAAGCACAAACGATAGATATTTTTTGCATCACACGTATTATATTTTATTGAACAAAATATGTAACTTATAAACAATTTTTTCTTTTAAAGTTCCATCTCTTATTGGACAAACATCTTTGTCAAAGAACAAATGTAACTTAGAAATAAGCCTTTCTTTATAATGTATATAGTCGAATATTAAGTCTTTATCATTCGAATTTAATTGACGCTCAAATTCGTGATAAAAAACTAATGCATCATTTTGATGATTACTATGTTGCTGAGTCCAAAAATGGAAACTTGCAATAACAGCTTTAAGCCCTTTAGATTTAGGCTTCACCTTTCTACCAGCTACATTCTTTTCATGCAGCCTATATAAGAATAAGCATTCATCTGAAAAATGAAATTGCCCAAAGAAAGTACAGACATATACCATCCATAAATCATGGAATTTTAAAGGAGATGGATGAGCTGCATAAATTTCTACAGCCTTTTTATTAAACACCATACTACAACCTTGGAAAAGTCCATTAATTAGAAGTGTTGCCTTTGTTAATTTCAAAGGAAAAGGTATATAAGTACCTATAGGATTGTCTTTTTTGTCTATCAACGTAGAATTACTAGAAAAAGCACAAGGCATATTTTCATCTGAGATTCGCAAATAATCAATAGCAGTTTGCAATTTCCTTTTAAGCCAAACGTCATCTTGATCAACAAAAGCAAAGTATTTGTTTTCCAATTTGCTAGCAAACTGAACTAATTCATTGAAGCTTTTGACAAAACCAACATTTTCCCCTTCAATCAACTTGATATTTGCATATATAGTTGCGTAGTGTTTAATTATGGAAACCGTTTTGTCTGAAGACCCATCATCACGAATTACTAAGTATACTTTGCAAGATTGTTGTTGCAAAATACTAAGAAGTTGCTTCTCCAAAAAACGTTCTCCATTATAAGTTGACATTAAGACAACAACTGTTTCTTCTTGCATTTTTTTTGATAAAAATTATTTTATTTAATATATAAGCTATAACAACGTCCCAAAATAATTGCTCAAAGCCGTTTTCTGAAAATTGATTGGCTCCAAAAAGCCCCCAAACTATTGTGTAATATATAAAATATACAACGACTAAAGAGAATACTGTGTTCTCTAATAGGTTTCTTAGTAAAAATGATACTAAGACAAATCCTATAACGAAAACAAAAGGCATTATTGGTCCCCATTCACAATATAAATCTCCATAAAAAGTTTTAAAACACATAATAGGATAGCCTGATAAATCATCAAAAAAGATGTGTCTCTCATAAAAGTTTGCATCTTGTAAATCTATTGGCATAGAATGGAACATTGAATATATGGATGGAAATGTACGCATACCCATTAAATAATGACCATTTACATCCCATATCTGATATGCTAAATTTGGAAAACTTTCTCCAAAATATCGCAAAGCATCAAACGTAGAGTCTTTGGAGTTATTTCCAGCACGGCTTAACGATATAGCAGATAATGCCATAATAATCAAGACAAGAAACAAAATGCCAAAGCTCTTGATACTACGCCTTACTGTCAGATTCAAATACTTCCAAAATATAAGAATAAAGAATACAAACGAAAAGATATTAAAAATTACTCCAGCTCTATTGGCCATTACGGCACATGATATTACTTGGGGTATAAATACTAAAAACAAAACAAACGTACTTCTACGAATATTTTGATTTGTACTTATCTTAATAAATTCTATTAAATATATAAATGGATATGCAACATTCAATATTTGCTGGGACCTGTAATAGACTATATTCATCCATTGGGCCGGAAAAACTAAAACATTTTCTCCATTATGTATCGAATCGTAAATGTCTCCTAGATTTAAAGAAGACAAAATTGATGCTGCTACCACAACCATCATAAAATATAGTATAGATATAATGATTATGATATTCTCTGCGTATTTAACAAATGGTCTACTGAATACCTTTGAATGAATGTTTATGTCTATTTTTTCGTATCCCGTCAGACCATATGTTAAAACATAAATTAATATATAATTGAAAATGAAAGGAATAATACTTGGAGTCTTTCCTGCATAATGCCCAAACTGTTTATAATAAATGCCTGTCTCAATTGTAAAAAAACTAGCCGAGGCAAAAATTGTAAAAAGTCCCCAACAGACCACTCGAAGACTGTATTTTTTATCTTTAATCACAAAAAAGCCAAATGTGAACAAATACAACAATATATTTATTAAGAAGGCATTCATATTATTTACTAAATATGTTTTTAATTCTACAAAGTGACTGATTTATGCTATAAAACTGTTTGCTAGTATCCACGACTTGCGGGTTCTCCAACTTTGCATTTATAGACTGTTCTAAGAACTTTTCTTCCACGAAAGAATTTAATCCTATCTCACCTCCCCAGTCTGCTAAATATCTTTTTAGTTTTTCTGGGCCATGAGCACAAATTGGAACATTAAAACTCATAGCTGTGATAGCTCCATGCAAACTTGTACCAACATACAATCTAGCATTTTTTATAAGCCACATTATATCCCATAAATTTGGTGATGCATAAAAAAGATAACAGTTGGGATCTAAATGTTTGGCAATCTTTGCCAAGGCAATGTGGTCTTCATGATCTATTGCTCTAGCTATAACCCCCAAACAAATTTTCAGTTTATATTTTTTCCATATTTTATCTAACATCATAGCAAACTCTTTTTCTCTTCCATTCAGAAAAGCTATACCCAACTGGAAATATATATATCCCTGTTGCGAGTATTTATGCTTATCTAAAGATAGTGAATGTTCCAAAAAAGATTCTGTAAAATATTTAGATATTAATATTGCAGAATCTGCAACCAATAAACTTTCAACCCCCATCTCTTTCAGTGCAGTTTGGGTCAATTTGTCTCTTACTGATATATAATCATTATCATTTACAATCTTCTTTGCCTTTTTATTTGCTAATAAATATTTATCATTATGCAATTTGCAATTTCCTACGGAGTTATATACAATACCTTTAAAGTTTTTGAGCTCAAATTTTCCTATTGTATAAGGATATGTTGTATGAGGATTGTATTTTAATCGCATATAAATAGATTGTAAACGCCAGACAAGACTTGACAATATACGAAATTTAGGAAACGCTTTACTCGTTTTTATCCTTTTGTCAATATAGCTTAATATCACCCTCCATGAAACAAAAAGGCTTTCACCACCTGCTACGATCAAATAATTCTCATCCCTGCAATTTGCCTTATACAATACATTATATGGCTCAGTTGGAATTCCTCCCAGGGAAGATAAGTCAGATTTAACAGTCGAACAAAAAACTATCTCGTCAAAAATCTCCGCAAATACCTTTCGTAAAATATGCGAAAAAAGCAAATCTCCATAGTTGAATCTATCATTAGGAGCTAATACGTATAACTTCTTCATCTTTATAATATTACTTAATTTTATGAGCTATTTTTTTTATTTTGTCGCTAACAACTTTTCTCTCGTCTGTTGACAAACCTAATGTGTAGGAAGAAAAAGCAACAGAGCAAAAACAAGTTAGTACTATTAATAAAAATTTTATTATTCCATTTCCATCTATATATACAAATAGAAAAAATGGTAAAATTATTGAGCCTAAGACAACCAATGAAACTGGTTTATATATGTAGGATATATAATCAACAAGTCTTATTTTAATCATAGGTCGAAGCATAAACATTCGCACAATTTGAGTGAAACTCTCAATTGTAAAATGAACGATAAATACAGTATATGCGAGATAGCCAAAGCGTAAGAATACATATGAAATAGGCAATATCAACAATTGTATTGTTCCACATACAGCTTGATATTGTCTTACATTTCCAGTCGCCTGATTGGCAATCATCAAAGGATTAGATAATGTATATATCAAAGATGTGCATATCATTATGCGTAGAAAACATACGGTGTTTTCAGGGACTATTTTTAACCATATTTTCAATATATAATTGGTTTCAAATAATATTGGTAATGATAGGAAAAACAACAAGAAAAAGGAAAACTTTGCACTTCTAAACATTAGTTTATGCATATTTTCCAAATCACCTTTAGCGTATGTTTTTGTTATTTGAGGATTGAGAGCCATCTGGAAATTGCAGACAAACTGCTGAACAGTATTCTGAACTTGAACTGCAATACCACGAGCTGCATTTACAACTGGTCCAAAAAATATATTTAATAGCATGTTCAAGCCTTGTCCGAATAAAACTCCTGCCAAATTACCAAACATACTCCAACCCGCAAAACCGGTCATTTCTTTAAACAATGCCTTATCCCATACATGTTTATACCTTGTTTCCTCAAAATGCTTGTTGCAATAAATACTATAGCAGAATCTTATAAATATCTGAACTGCCAGCAAAAGGAAGGCATATAGTATCAACTTATCGTAAGAAAACACTACCAACATATAAACGATTATCAATTTAAGCACAACTTCCAATATGGAAATATAGGCAAACGCCGACATCTTTTCATGTGCCACAATATCTGCATTATACGGAACACTGATTATCATTATTATTGCCGATACTATGGAAGCTTGCAATACCCAGAAGGCAGCATCCATTCTATCCGCTGGAATCTGCATTTTGTTATACAAGAACCAAAGTCCTATCGTTTCTCCCAAGAACACGATTATACCAGCAATCAACGTATGTATCTGCAATGTTGTACTGAACACTGTTTGCAATCGGTTCTTATCACCTTTACCCAAAGCAAAAGTTATATATCTTTGGGTAGCCGAGGACATGGAACCATTGATGAAAGCAAACATGCCAACAATTCCCCCCACTACATTATATATACCATAGTCCTCTACTCCCAGTGTGTTTAAGACGACTCGACTCGTAAACAGAGACACCGCCATCATAAAGAGCATACGGAAGTAAAGAAGCAAAGTATTCTTCGCTATTCTTTTATTATTATCTGATGTTTGAGACATATTTCAAGTATTATTGTTGCTTTTTAGACCTTGTAGTTGTTTTTCTTACACCCTTCAATGTACTTTTCTTTGTGGTAGTATTGATCGAAGACGACTTTTTATCATCACTTTGCTTTTTTTCAACTATTTCTGCTTGAGGAAGCTCATCACCATTTATTGGTGGTACAACCACCAAGTCCTTCAATTCGTCTACTCTATGTCCAAAACTATGCTTAATTGCGTACTTCAATAAATCAATCTGGCTTGGAACTTTTGTCGCAACTAACAATTGCTCTTTAAATCTAATTGTTATATTTGTAATACTTGTATCAGTCGCATTGCCCTTCTTTGAATCAAAAAAAGCCTGCCCAAAAACATCTTTATAAATAGCAGGAGCAGAATCTATTCCATCTGCATTCAATGCTTTCTGATAATCTTCATACTTACTGCGTATGTTTGCCCCCAAAATATAATAGTAATTGTCGGAATACAACCAAGTCAGTATAATTTGGTACAACAATGGCAAAACTATCAATATAGAACAGTAAAGATTTAAGTTTCTAACAAAATGTGAGACAACATCCGAATTTAAACATACGGACAAATCCAAACAATTCAATAATACAAATCCTACCATCAACAATACGCAAACCTCAAATGCATGAAGTAAGCGTGTTGACCAAATACATACTGCTAAAAAACCAACAGCAGAAAGTAAAGTGAATGCGGCAAATGACAGATGAAAAGTATCTATCTCATCTTGCGTGGTTTCCAATGACAAACAATTTTGTTCATACCCGACATACCATAAAGTGGCGCTACAATACAATAAACAAAAGAATCCTCTTAGCCGAGAACGTTTCTCTATTAATGCTGCATTATTTGAAACACTATCTACCAAATGCTTCTCGATGGCAGAACTACTGACCTTAAACAAGGTTTCTACACGTTCGTTGATTAGTTTGGCTTAACTCATTGACCATAAACTTTTAAACAGCCAATTGTCGAAACTTAGTGTTACATAGATGGCTGCAACAAACTGAATAAGTGTGCTATAGTAATATATCATAAGTATTTGCCATATAATCGTTTGATTTCTTCCTGACGATTTTTGTTCACTTCAAACTCGTCATCAGCAAGTACGTTCTTCCCATCTTCCGCTTTTACTGCAATATGATATACAGGATAATCTGTTCCTTTGGAAACATTATTGTGCCAATTTAATGCTCTCAGATTTGCTTCATTGTCAATTTCATCCAAATCTGCACCCTTTTCTTTCAAGAGGGCCTGGGGATAGACATGATCAACCTCCCATCCAAAATCACTGTCTCTGACATTGTATTTATCCTTTTGTATCCAAGCACCACAGGGATCTTTCCGATATAATTTATCATCGTAACCTTCAACAGGATTAGCCTTCTCCCACAATGAATCCAATAATTCTTGTTTATATCTACACATAGCTTTACAAGTATTTTTAGATCTATTCTTTTTGCATTTATTTCTGTTCAAATCCCAACACTTGAACTACTTGTATAAATCCACATTGATGTCGAACGGACTATCAAAGTCCTTCAGCATGTCATGCTTCGTATCTTTCTCTGAGAGATTGGCATGTTCTGTTGGTATCTTCCAATCAATACCGAGGCTATCGTCAAGGATAGAGATACCTCCATCTGCCTCAGGATGATAGAAGTTATCACACTTGTATTGGAACACAGCAGTTTCTGAGAGGACTGCGAAACCATGGGCAAAGCCCTTTGGGATGAAGAACTGGCGATGATTGTCTTCTGTCAGCTCTACGGCTACATGCTTGCCATAAGTAGGGGAGCCTTTACGAATATCCACAGCGACATCGAGGACTCTACCCTTTACGCAGCGTACCAACTTGCTTTGGGTGAAAGGTGGACGCTGGAAATGCAAGCCTCTCATCACACCATAACTACTCATACTCTCATTATCTTGGCAGAAGTGTACCTTATGACCAAGAATAGGAGTAACTTTCTCATCAATCTCTCGCTCACTGAAACTCTCGAAGAAGTAGCCACGAGAGTCGCGGAAGAGGCGTGGCTCTATAATGAGAACGCCTTCAATATTTGTTTTTACTATGTTCATTGTTATTTTATTTTCCAAATTCCTTAATTCTCTGTTCCTCTTTCAATGAGCAAACAAGCAGTTGTCCATTCTTCTCGGCTACGATATAGCCATCCAAGCCCTGAACTACCACCTTGCTTTCATCAGCTGCATGAACCACGCAGTTCTTGCATTCATACAAGCGGATGTCCTTGCCAACCTTGGCATTCCCAGCCTCATCTTGTGGGAGCAGGGTGCGGAGGCTGCCCCAACTGCCTAAATCGCTCCAGCCGAACTCGGCTGGCAAGGTATAGATTTCTTTCGACTTCTCCATCACGGCATAGTCAATGCTTATCTTCTCGCAGGTTGGGAAGCGTTTGCCGACAACCTCTTTCTCCTGTTCGGTATAGAAAGAAGAAGCCATCTCGTCCATGATGCTGGCAAGATTTGGCTGGAAGGTTCGGATTGCCTTGCTGATGGTATCGATGTTCCATACGAAGATTCCGGCATTCCAATAGTAATTGCCAGCGGCAAGGTATTGCTCGGCAGTCTCCAGGTTTGGCTTTTCCTTGAAAGCCTCAACCTTGTAGATTTCATCTACGGATGTTGGCTCTGCTGAGGCTATATAGCCATAGCCTGTTTCAGGGCGGCTTGGCTTGATACCGATGGTAACAATGGCGTTTTTATCGGAAGTATAGCTCAATGCTTTGCTGAGTACTCGCTGATACTCCGAGGTATTGATCACCAGGGCATCGGATGGTGTCACCACGATGTTGGCATCAGGATGCTTCTTCTGGATCTTCCAGCAGGCATAGGCAATACATGGAGCGGTATTGCGAGCCTCCGGCTCTGCTAATATGTTATCTACTGGCATATCAGGGATTTGCTCCTTGACAATGCTGATATATTTCTCGTTTGTCACTACCCACATGTTTTCGACAGGACAGATTGGCTTCAATCTATCTACTGTCAATTGAATGAGGGAACGGCCCACACCCATCATATCAATGAACTGCTTTGGGTAATCTGGGGTTGACATTGGCCAAAAGCGGCTGCCTACGCCGCCAGCCATTATTATGATTTGTATGTCGTTGTAATTATGAATCATACAGTTATTTTACCTCTTTATTCTCCCATAATCCGCTTCATCGCAGCCATCATGCGAAGTTGTTTCGCAGTAGGACCTTTCTGACCTTTCTCTGCCAAATCAAGATAGAACTTATAGTTGCTTGACAAAGCCTCTCGCAATTCATCGGGCATGAGCATGTGCCATTCCTGCTTTTCCTCATCGCAATAGGTGGCAACCAAGTATAGTTTCTGAAGCTTGTACTCGGTCTTGCGCATCTTGCGAACAACATAGGTGTTGGCACCGCCCTTGACAAACTCATCAATAATTTGTAACTCTTGCTTGTTGAGGTTGCTCAATATCTCAATAGGACTATCGAGTAGTTCCTGCGCTACTCGGCGTGCCGTCTCGTCCTTCTTCAAGTTCGGACTAACATACAGGTCGAGTTTGTCACACACCTTTAGCATATTTACTTTGGTGACACCTCCTACGAGTTGAACCAAACGTATGCTGGAATCAAAAGTTTTTGTATCTGGTAAAACTATCATGTATTATCTGTTATTCATGTCCATACAAATCTACATTGATATCGAATGGTGAATCGAAGTCTTTCAGCATCGCATGCTTCGTATCTTTCTCTGAGAGATTGGCATGCTCTGTTGGAATCTTCCAATCAATACCGAGAGTGTTATCGAGGATGCTGATACCTCCATCAGCCTCTGGGTGATAGAAGTTATCACACTTATACTGGAAGACAGCTGTTTCTGAAAGGACTGCAAAACCATGGGCAAAGCCCTTTGGAATGAAGAACTGGCGATGATTATCTTCTGTCAGTTCTACTGCCACATGCTTGCCATAAGTAGGGGAGTCTTTACGGATATCTACTGCTACATCAAGTACTCTGCCTTTTACGCAACGTACCAACTTGCTCTGAGTATAAGGTGGGCACTGGAAGTGCAAGCCTCGCATGACACCATAGCTACTCATAGACTCATTGTCTTGGCAGAAGTGTACACTATGACCCAAGATAGGAGTTACCTTTTCTTCAAACTCTCGCTCGCTGAAACTTTCAAAGAAGTAGCCACGAGCATCACGGAAGAGGCGTGGCTCTATAATGAGTACGCCTTGTATTTCTGTTTTAATTATGTTCATTTTATCAATAGATGTAAAATATAAATTATATAGCGACTTTCTCTTTCAAGACATTTCTGTTACTCCAAGTATCAATATCACAAATCTGCTTGTCTCGTACAAATCTCACATACACTCCAACCCTCTCTGAAGTTAAAGACTTTTTTAAATCATCAAGCAGTAATATCTTTTTACCAAAAGTGTTGTTGATATCAGATTTTTGGACAATTTCAAATGATGTCTGGGATTTGCATAAACTGTTGATATAATAACTGTCATTCGATCCTGTAGCAAAGTTCAACAAAGAAATTCCATTGTTACCTTTAATTGCCGCCCCAAATGTTAATGCAGGAAAAGACTCTTTGATTTCTTTCGTGGATAAAAAATTATCATTGGGTATGAAAGTCCGAAGAAAGGCATGAGCTTTCTTTTTGAAAATATTATATGTCTTGTCTGTTGTTTGAGCAATTTCTGCACATGCAGTACTGACTAAACCACTAATAAATGCCGACACGTCAAATATGAGGTTGGGAACAAGAATAGCTTTATTCGTTTTTTTGTAATAGTAGAACAAATTGCGGGCTTTAACTTTCTTAATCCCATAGCATCCTATATAATAGGATATGATTTTTTTATAAACTGCATCACCTATTTCATCAATATCATAAGCTCCAGAGTCTATCCAACCAGCATCTGTTACAATATAGTCATCTCCTCGTCTGGTTAGAAATACAGAAACAAACATGTTGTTTGATGTTGATACTGGTGTTATGATTTCATAACTCTCCCCATGTCTCCTCACCTGCCACAATGAAGAGAATGTTGTGATTATATCTCTTATTAACTCATCCATAGCAATATTTTACTGAAATGAGACTCCTTCACACGGATCAATGCCTATATGTTCAAAAGGGATAGTAGGCTGTTCACCTACCTGTATTTTAGGACTTATTGTAGTTAAGTCTCCATAAATGTTTCCCTCTTTGCAAAAAATAGGAAAGCCTATTTTTATTCCAGAAGCGGCTTCCTGGTCTATTAATATTTCATCCGTTTTTACAGCAATGAGCCCTCCTTTTTCATCATATTTATGTATGTGTGGTGTTGTGACCTGTTGGTCTGGCAAAGGAATGTCGTCAAAGTTGTTGCGATGACTTGCACCTGCAGAATCGTATCTCAATATAACCTTGCTGGAGATTGCATCTGTCATCAGTTTTGCACTGAAATTATATTCATCGCTATTTTTCACTTCTATAGAAATGTAGGAATTGCCAAATGGGATTGAGCAATCCAATGGATTTTCGTATTCCAAAGAAGTTTCATGCTGGGGACGTTTGTCCTTGACTATTATAGGTGAAGATGTATACTTGGGAGTCTGCATAAATTCTTTGAAACTTGCAAACTTTAGCAATAATTCCTCGTTAATTTTATTAGCCATATCATTAAATAAATGTTGGGTAACTATTTTTTTTGTTCCTCCTCATTTAAGCGAACAACAGTGTGTGACATTGCTTTGACGCAATTTATGACTTCACTGAATTCTGTATCACAGTCATGCCTATTTTGTTTTTCAGCTTCTTTTTGCCCTAAGGCTGCAAAGTGTACCGCTTCATTGAAAAATCTCATAGCGTAATAGGTCTGGGCTAAGTTTGAGAGATTCTGCACATTGTGTGGCTGATAAAGAAGTACCGTGTTGAAATCATTTAATGCTTGTGGCATTTTACCTTCAAGCCGATAGGCAATGCCTCGTTGAAGTACAGCCATAATGAAATCTGGTCGGAATGTTGCTTCAATAACTTTTGTCAGCACCTCGGCTGCTTCTTCATTTTTGCCATCTTCACGGAGTAATGAAGCCTTGTTAATGTTAGATTCATAAAAGTAAGGCAAAATCTTAATGCAATGATTAAGATATGTCATACTCTTCTCTTTCCACAAATCATCTTTCTTTTCAATGGCAAGTTTTGCTTTATTATAGTAAGCCATAGCCAAGTCAGGATTGAATGTCAATGCCTTGTCATAATATTCATCAGCTTTGGCATATTCGCCCATTGCTGAATAGGAATTGGCTATGTTCATAAGTAAATTGTCATCTTGTGGGTCTATTTTCAATCCCTCTTCATAAATTTCAATGCTTTTCTTGAAGTCTTTTTGGGTGACATAATAGTGTCCTAAAGCAAAGAATGGGGCAACAGTCTTGGTGTCTAACTTTGCTGCAGTCTCATAATCTGACAGGGCTTTGTCTGCTCTTGAAAGCATAAGGTATGCATCTCCACGACAAATATACACGTAGGCATAATTCACTCCTTCCACATCGCCACTGGTTCTCAGAAAATGGGTGTATTCTTGAACTTGCCTTCCAAAATCTGGAATATTGGCAATTCTTGTAAGCGTATCATAGAAGTTTTGTCTATAAGTGCTTTTGTCCAAGATACGTTTTATTTGTTCTTCTGCTTTCTTGATAATTTCTCTTTGTGCCTTGTCTGCCTCTAGCGTCACTTCACGATTCTTGGTTTCAATATTATTGAATTTCTCGCCGATGCTTCGTTTAATTTCATTGAGTTCCTGTATCTTTTGGTCTATATTCCAAAGGGCAAGGACAGAGAAAACCAAGAACACAATAGTTGTAACTGTTCCCCAAAGGGATATTGCATCACTTGGCGCAAGTTCTTCTATGTGCCATATTCCATTGGTGTGAACCCATATCACCAATTCTACTATGGCAAATTGTAAAATAATGAGCAGAAAATATTTTAGATACTTCATGATCCTTATATTTTGTCTTATATCACCTCACTCACGCTCACCTCATCCATAATCTTGCGCCACAAGTCCTTGGTCATGGCGATGGTAGGGGATACGCTGAATTTATATAGCTTGCCAATAGAACGCAAGTTGTACACCACATTATGGCGACTTCGTTTTATCTGTTCTGTTTCATCAGCATTTCCTTCCTTGGTGATGATAGGGAACATATACTCTGTGTCGGAGGTATATTTGTCAGCTATCTGCTGCATTGCTTTGTCCCATTTGATGGTGACAGCAGGATTGTTGTCTGATGTATGGGAAATGTAGGTGAGTATTCCGTCTTTAATGCTGGATTTCTTCAGATATGCCATATCCACATAGTTCATGCCTCTTGCATAAAGTGAGAACAGGAACATGTCGCGTGCGAAATCCTGCGACTTGTTAAGATCGAGAGTTTGCAAATAGCGCAATTCGGCTATTGAGGGAAACTGTTGGGCGGCAGGTTTTGGCGATGGTGTCTTGTTTACCATGCGAAAAATGTCTTGCTCTTGTATGTTTCCTCTTTTTACTGCTTGCTTATAGAATGCACACAATTGCGACAGGTAAAAAGCGGTTGTAGATGCCGACAGCCCTTGTGCTTTCAGCCATGTCTCGTAGTCTTGGACAAACAAGCCGTCCCATTTGTCCATAGGTGTGGGCTTGTCGGCCATAAACATTAATAGGCGATTGGCTGAATACTTGCGTGTCTCTGCGGTATGCTTTCTGCCTTCTTCCGTAAGCTCGTCGATGATCTTTTGTGCAAAAGTTGCGAAATCGGTCATGGTATGATGTATGAATCTTTAGAACAGATAATCATATTGCGAAAAGATTCTTTGATAATCATTCTCATATCTGGTCTTGTCGTTAGGACTGATATGAGGACTTTTTATAATCTGTTCCATTTCTTGGAGTACCTTACCTCCTTCACGCATGATGGGGTCGAGGTGTTCCTTGAACTGTTCTATGAATGGTGAATAATAGTAGCCAATCTCCTCAATGATGAAAGAATAGATGTTCCATGTGTCATTGAGGGTGATTCGGTTGTGTGCCACCTCATCCAAGGCGTACTTTCTCAGATAGTCGATGTTTTCTGCTTGCAATGCCACTTCCTTGTCGTCTTTTACCGGATGGAAATATCGGTCTATCAGCACTTGCCGCTCCTGCAGGTTGCGCTGGTAGAAGATATTCTCATGGGTGATTGAGGTTTTGCTTTGCTCCACTTCCTCAAAATGCTCGGCATGAACACCGCTGATGGCTACGCTCAGTCCGCCTACATCCATCACCAAACGGCGATCTCGGTCGATGCGGATGATGTAACCTTCCAATCCTGCCATCTCACCCGTGGTGATACGGAGGAGGATGCGGTTGCGAGCATAATAATGATAAGGGTGGAGAAGGAAACGGATGCGCTCAGGTGAAGTCTCTACGACACGCATGAAGGGTTGCATCTGCGTATCGGGTATCTCTGCCACTTTGCCTGTGCTACAATTCTTGCATAGGCGAGCGTGTGGGAACTTATTGTCGAGATAGGCTTGTATCTCTTGGGGATAACCTTGGAAGAAGACCAGACCGCTGACGGTCGGCACTTCCTGATGCTGCACCTTTTGCTTGCCAAGTTTCCTGAAATAGCGAACTGTCTTATGCACAAAATAGATCCTGCCGTCATTCTCTAATAGCACTTCCAACTTCCTCACTTTACTGTTATGAACGAAGATGTAAGACCATGTTGTTCCGTCCGATTGACGACACTTCTTTATCGCAGAACCAGTCTTTGCGTCTGGCTCCGTAACGTGGTTGCCCTTTGGAGAAACAAGTTTCTCGTCGGCTGTAGAAAAAGAACTCGTACCATCCGGTTTCATAAATCCTGCTCTACTTTATGTCCTCAGCTGCAACCATACATGATGGTTGTGGAAGCCTAGTCAATTTGTTATTGTTGCGCATAATCTTAATCGTATTATGAGTGCTTGGCTTGCAGCCTCTGCACATGTATCTTTATCTTACATTTGTTGCACACTCTTATGGTAAGAGATACAACTTGATGCAAAAGTACGAAAAATAGTTGGATTACGTGTCAAATTTTATCATTTTCTGTATGTCACTCTCCAAATTTAACACAATTGTTTAGCAAATCTGCCTCGGAAGAACTCTCAAAATGGCAGATTTGCTGTCTATTCGGTTGTTTTAGCCCTCTTACCATAAGAAAGGGCGAAGTTTGCTAAACATTTTAACCCATCATTATGGTGGTGTGGTAAACATAACTATTTATTTACAACTCTTTCAAGATCTTTCTTATAATCCGCTCGTTGGCTTCATTGATGGTTGCTACGTCTATTGACTGCAAGTAAATCTGTGTAGTCTTGTAGGAGTTGTGTCCCATGCCCTCGCTGATGGTGGCTATCGGTATGTTCATGTGCAAGGCTACGCTTGCCCATGTGTGGCGTGCCACGTAGGTGGTCAGCGGTATCTTCAGGCCTATCATCTCACCGATTTTCTTCAGGTTGTAGTTCGTGTTGTGCTCCACCTTGCGGTATGCGGTGTATGGAGAGGATTCCTTGCCTGTCAGGATTGGCAGCAGATAAGGAGAGTCCTTGGTTTGCTCGGCATATTTGTCGATAATGGCTTGCATCGGTTTCATCCACTCGATATTGAGATTTTGGTGGGTCTTGTGACGGTTGTAGTTCACCAAGCCACACTTCAAGTCGGTCTTCTTCAGGAACGCCATATCCACAAATGCCATGCCCCGGAGATAGAAGCTGAGAAGGAACAGGTCTCGTGCTTTATCAAGGGACGATCCCCTTGGCAAGTCCAATTTTTCTATTTTACGAATATCCTTTACAGTAATTGCACGCTTGGCTGTTCTCACGTTAGCGGTCTGCACGTGAGCGAAGAGGTCGTTGGGTGGAGCTTGCCCTGCTTCCACCGCCTTGTTGTAGAGGGTGCGAAGGGTTCGCAGATAGAATGCCACGGTGTTTTGACCGACTCCTCTGTTCCATAGCCATGCCTGATACATTTCCATCATCTCGCTTGTCATTTGTGAGAAGGCAAGGTCTTCATTACCACGAAACTCCATGAAGCGATTGGCTGCACTGGTGTAGTTATTCTTGGTGCCAATGCACTTCATCTGCTCCTTCTTGGCTATCTGCTGGCGGAAGAAAGCAAAGACGCTCTGGCTCGGCGGCAGTTGCTGTATTTCCTTGGCAATGTCGTCAATGGTATAAGGGATGCCCTCTGCATCCTTATCACGGATGATACGCTGCATCTGCTTCATCTCCCAATCTATCTGTGACTGGATGAGCTGCAGATGTGCCTGTCGGTTGTTGCAGTTAGAAACAATGATAGCCGACTTCTTGCCGTTCCACTCTTCTGGAAAGACATGATAGTCGGTACTGATCCAACGCAGACTGCGCTGATGGATGAGGTGATAATACAATGTGCCTTCCTTTTCCGGCACCGAGGATGCTCTGAATTTTACTTTTACTGTTGCCATAAAACTTACTTTTTTATTTGTGAATAATGTTGCTTTTTGGTTATTTACACCTTATATATATGTAAGCAACGGTATGGCAAGAATGTAGTTGTATATCAATAGCTATTTGGGAACACTTCGTCGTTGTAGCTTCTATGGCTTGTATAACAATAGCAGCTCTGTCTGTCGCCTTCTATGGATAGAGGCTATCTTGCGTCTTTGGTATCTGCAAAAGTCAAGATACTCCCTACGTATGTTTCTTTCGCCTTGCTCTATTTTATGCAGGAGTCGGCTCTTGGGGAACTTTCCATTCCCTAATATCTTATAGGGACCGACATTATAGGCTAGTACGGCAAGGACTAATGAGTCTCTACCGTACTTTCTGAATAGGGAACAGAGTTTTCTGAGGTCTGAGCGCAATAGCGAGTCTGCCTGTTGAAAGGTGAGGTTCTTCCTGAACTTCTCATGCGGCAATATCCGATGTCCCCACCCAATATAGGGATAGTTGCGTTTGATGTCGTGCCACCCTTCATAATACTTGATGCACCGCACGGCTCGTTCAAAGGGAGGCAAAGCGAAAATGCCCAAGTCGGCTTGTCTTGGGCTGTCGTTGGTGGGTGTCTTGTTCTGCGCCATGATATTCTGGCACAGCAGCAAGAGTACTATAATGATGTATGTCCGTATCTTTCCTGTCATGAATCTCGTTTTGTTTTACTTTGATGTATTGTCACTTGGCATTCTTCTTGTTGAATATCTCTGCTATCATGGCTTTCACGTCCTCACCAACTTGCACGAAGTTCTTGTAGAGGATGCGCTCACGCTCATCACGGCTCTTGAAGGTGTAGAACTTGGGCAGTGGCATATACTCGCTTTCCTCCTTTTTGATGTCGGCCATATTGAAGTCGGACTTGCAATAGAACTTGCTGGTCTTGAACTCATCGCTCTCCTGTATGTTCATACTGCCATTCATGCCGGTCTTGGTTGCCACAAAGTCCCTTGCCGTCTGACCGCAGATCCATCCTGTCGGCATATCCGAGATTTTACTGGCTGGCACAAGACTGTCCATATTCTCATTCAGGTTGATGCTCGTCTTGTCTCTGTCGATGGTCACGCCTTTCTTCAGCTGCACCACCTTTCCAAAGATGTCGGAGGATAGCCATTCCAGTGTTTCCTTGCTTCGTGCTGAACCGCTCACCACATTGCCTACGGTGGTGATAATCTTCTGCATACCCACCTTACCGTAGTCGGCTTCCAACTGTGGCAACTCCTGAAATCCCAAGGCTACGCTCACCTTGTTGCTTCGGGCTGTACCTATCAGTCGGTCTATCTTATGGAAGTAGAGTGTAGGTAACTCGTCCACGATGATGCTCACAGGGATATTCTTGCCTTGCCCTGTGTTCACTCGTGTCACCAGTCTGTTGAGGATGAGGGCGTTCAATGCTCCGATGATGCTCTCCATCTCTGGATCATTGGCTATCAGAAGATAGCTTGGATTCTTCGGGTCACTGACTTTCAGGTCAAAGTCATCACCATCCTTATGGAATATCCAATAGCTTTCCTTGGTGGCAAGGCGTGAGGTATAGACACGCAGTGTACCGATCATACCTTCCAACTGCTCCATCGCCTTGTTCTTCAAGGCGGTCTGGAATGGACCAAGCAAGGGTGCTACCTCATTGTCTGTCTCCAACACATTGAAGATGGTCTGATAACTCTCGTTCAGGAAACTGAGGATATGGGGCATGTCGCTGTACTTGCCCAACCAATAGGCTGGCTCCACTTCTTCTCCTGCATGGTTAAACACCTTACCGGTCGGCTTCATCTGCATGGTCTTCGGATCTAGTACTTTCTCTGCTATCAGCATCTTGCCGTCCTTATCGTATGGCTCCTTACCATAGTTGATGAAGAAGTAGATACAGGCGGCAAGGAAGTTGACGGCTGAGGTCTGGAAGAACTGGTCGCTGCCGCCTCCGCCTTCTTTCTTGCCTTTTTGCAGTGATTCTAGCAGTGTCTCTGCTGTCTCACTCGCTGCTGCCAAGTTATTGATGTACTTCTGCTGTATCGGGTTTACTCGCTTGGAGTATTCCACATCCACGAAGTTGATGATGTTGAACTTGCAGCCTTCTGGCAGTTTCCCCAACTGTTGGTTCTTCTTATAGTGGTAGTACAGTTTGGTTGCCAAGGTAGGGAACTTGTAGTCGTAAACGACCATGGCAAAACCTTTTGCACTGTGCTGACGGATGAACGGCTCTATAATAGAAAAAGTCTTACCGCTTCCAGGCGTACCAACTACCCAAGTGCCACGGAATGGGTTTACGATGTTCACCCATCCCTTGCGGAATTTACCCTTATAGTAGTAGCGCATAGGGATATTCACGCTGTATTTGTTATATTCTTCCTTCTGGCACTGCTCGAAACTCTCGTTTTCAAAGTTGAAACGGTCTTTCATCAGTCCTTCTTTCAGGAACTTCGAAATGTTGTCCAAGGCTACATGCACCAGCACCGTTCCGATGATGGTTGCCACCATATATAGGATGATGTTCAATCTTAGGGCATAGAGACGAGTGTCCATCGCATAGCCGAAGAGCCACACGGACAATATCAACAGCAGCACGCCACTCACCAAGGGGTACAGCACCTGCCTTCGGGCATCAAATTCCAAGTGTTTCTTGTTTCTCGTGCCAACACAGGTGATGCACACCAAGAGGAATGTCACCACCTTGCTATACACCAGGTTCCCGTCATGGTAGATAAACCACTGCTTGATGCGGTCGTGCAGGTCGCACACCACACCGCCAAAGCCGTCTATCGCCCTTGGGTCTATGGCATACTCAAAGAACTCCATCAACACGGATATGTAGATGACCGCCCTGAATATCTTGTAAAATCCTTGTAACTCCTTGCTTTCTTCCATAAATATTCTTAAATAATCAACCTATAGGTTGTATTTTTCAATTATTTGTTGTATCTTCGCACTATAAAACAATAAGATTATGACATTCGACCTGATTACAGAAAACGAGCACCTTTGGGCTGTCAGATATGATGACTGCCTCGACAACGTTCTTGACTCAATTCTTGGGCAATGGAACGATGTTACATGGTTGCGTAGCTTCTTCAAGCATAACATTGATGATTTGGCATCCTACTTCAAAATCACAGATGTCAATCAAGCCATCTATGATACAATTGAAGATAGCGAACGCTTGCAATGTCTCATCATGGATATTTCTCCTGATGCTGACCTTGACAAGATTTTCCGCCCATTGGAGAATAGTCGTACTTCGGAAATGTTGTTGGGCAAAGAGAAGGCACGCTTGCGTAATACGCCACGTCATGCTTCTTGGCTCCGCATCTATGCTATCAAACTTGAACCAGGTATTTACATTATCACTGGCGGTGCAATCAAGTTGACTCGTACTATGCAGGAACGTGAACATACTTTGGTTGAACTCGCCCGAATGGAAAAGGTGAGACGTTTCTTACTTGACAACGATATTGCCGACAAGGATTCCTTCATGGACTTCTTAAATGAAATCATATAGAAAGGAGGTTATTATGAGAACTACAAACGAAATTGTTTCTAAACTGAGAGAACATCAGTCTTCAACTCCGTCCAAATGGCGTGAGAATGCAGAGTGGCGCATGGCTAACAAGTCATGGCTTCGCTATTCTCAGCACATTGCAATGATGATGCTCGACAAGATGGAGGAATTGGGTATGACCCAAAAGCGATTGTCTGAACTCATGGGCTGTAGCCAGCAATATGTTTCCAAGGTACTCAAAGGACAGGAAAACCTATCCCTCGAAACCTTGGCTAAGATTGAGCGTTGTCTTCAACTGCCTATTCTGAATCACTTAGCGTAGCTCTATTTCAGAAATATGGGATTGAATGAGTCGGCTGACAGCACATCACTATAGTTCACTTTTAATGAGATGATACGACCGCTAATTTGGTTCTCCGTCATTTCGATGGTTAATTGCTTGTCATTCGGGAATGTCATTTTCCGAATGACTATCACATTTCTATAACCATAACGGAAACGCTTGGTCTGCTCCAACGTAAACACTGGATGCAACTCTATCATCTGCGAGTTGGTGGCCTTGGCGGTCTTCTTATCCGTCAGCTTCAATCGTATTTGGTCTATATCAAATGGTATATGCGTCTTGTTCTCTACCGAGAAGTCCAGGAAGAAATAATCCCCCGATGAATAGATGTTGTTCAGTCGCATCACCATTTTATGCGCTTTGGTCTTCACATTGTTCACATGGGCTTCCGAACTCCATATCTGACGAGCATAACGAGCCATGTCCGTAGAGGACAATGTGACCGCAGGATTGTTATAGGCATTCTTCTCTATCTGTTGTATCTCCTTGTCCGTCACTGCCTCTTGTAGTCTTGTGGTATAGAGCAGCGCATATTGTGTGCGGAATCGTTCCGTTACGATGGTCACGATGGCAAGCACCTCACCATCTTCATGCATTCCTTCCTTAGGTTTCAGACGCACGGTATTGTTGATGGGCTGGTCTCCTGCTATCTTGTCGGTGGATATATCCACAAAGCGGATGGGCTCACTTGCCGTGATGACCGTGGTCACTTGCTCGTTCACGGTCAGCTGTTCCATCTCCTGGTATGTGCAGGGCTGATAACTCTCTGCACAGGTCTGTTGCGCCATCATCGGTATGGCACTTATCGCACACATCATCAGTGTGCCAATGGTCTTCTTGATATTCATATTCGTATTCTTTGGATGTTGTCGTTTACTTACTCTTGGTCTCTTTGCTGTTTATCAAGTACACAAAGGTGCCATATTTCAGTTTTACCTTGTTCTTCTTGATAGCCTTGCCTATGGCATTGCTTGTTTTCTGATAGGCATTCTGCATGGTCTGCATGCCCCATTGCGAAAAGCTGCTACCTGTATTGGTGGTGTTCATATCCACATTCCCGGTTACGGCTCCGCTTGCCACATCCTTGGTGGTCTCACGGAACTGACTGCTTGGCACATACAAGCCTTCCATGCCGTCGGTGTCATAGAGTGACAGGTTGATTTTCACTATCTCATCGTCCACCAGCACACTTTTCACCGTGCCTTTCACTCGTTGCGAACTGAAACCGCTCATAATGGCATATAGGTATGCGCCTTTCTTCACTATCATCTCACCGATTTCCACATCATCGAGCAGTCGCAAGCGCACACGGCTTCCATCCACGGCCTTCACATTCTCGTCAATGATGGCCTTGATGAGTGTAGGCTCTTTCTCGTTCACTGCCAAGGTATTGAAGTAATCCGAAGAGGTCTTCACCTTTTTCACCACTTCGCTTGGCTTGTCATTCTCGTCCGCTTCCTTTCGGGCATTCTCATTCACCTTGATTTTGCCCTCAATATTGATACCGC
>ERZ1031719.43-NODE-43-length-69873-cov-9.068822_pt1 | contig 69873 bp, 62 predicted proteins | sample MGYA00516702_ERZ1031719 | MGnify/ENA primary metagenome ERZ1031719 (study PRJEB33719, sample SAMN04261227) | wastewater metagenome | biome: rural village; feature: human; material: feces | host: Homo sapiens | place: El Salvador | collected 2013-01-07 ...
ATAAAACTATAATAATATATAGATACCCAAAGGTCAATATAATATTATAATGTAATGGAGAAGTCAGAGTTTAAAAAGGAAATTGGTTTCAAGATAAAAGTTGCGAGGATGCGACAAAAAATTTCACAAGAAAAACTTGCGGAAATGGCGGATTGTAGTCTTTCTTATATAGGTTTTATTGAAAGAGGTGAAATGTCGTTATCATTATACAACTTTGTAAAAATATCTTCTGTTTTGCATCTTGATATAAATGATTTTTTGAAAGAATTTATTTAAACTAATTCTCCGTATATTTTACCATTTTCAAATTTTACTAATTTTACCATTTGTAAGGTGTTGAATAAATCAGTTCTGTCTGATGGAATTTGTACGGTTAAATAATTTCTTGTCATTCCTTTTAAATTTTGAGAGTGTTTGTCTGGATGTTTTTCAATTAAAACTTCCAATGTTTTTCCTATATTCTTTTCAATAAATTTGTTTAATTTTTCTTTTGATATTTCTTTGATAATTGTAGCTCTAGAATTTTTTACGTCGTCTGGAACTTGGTTTTCCATTTCAGCTCCAATAGTTCCTTTTCTTTTTGAATAAGGAAATGTATGAATTTGTGTTAATCCAGAGGATAAAAGATTTTTTCTTGTTATTTCAAAATCTTCTTCAGTTTCTCCTGCAAATCCTGCAATGACATCACTTCCCAAAAATGGATTTTCAAATGTTTCATTTATTTTTTCAATAAGCTTTAAATAATCTTCGGTCTTATAAAATCTGTTCATTGAACGAAGTGTTTTATCATTTGCAGATTGTAATGAAAGATGGAAGTGCGGGCAGAATTTTTTTGACGTTTTTAAAAATTCAATCATTTCATCTGTAATTTCAGGAGGGTTGAGAGAACCCAATCTGTAACGTTCAATTGTTGTTTTTTCTTCAATTCCTTTGAGTAAATCTAATAATGATAATCCGAATTCTTTGCCCCATTGTCCAATATGGATTCCTGTAAGCATAACTTCTTTAAATCCGTGTTTGGCAAAGTTATTTATTTGGTTGACGATAAATTCAGAATCTGCACTGCGGCTTTTACCACGAGCTTTCCAAATAATACAATATGTGCATCTGTTGTCACAACCGTCTTGTATTTTCAAGCTTGCTCTTGTTTTTGTTGTGTCAAATAATTCAACTTTATTGAATTCTGTTTGTTTTAGAATATCATTTGCTGAAAATCTTTCGTCTGAATTAATGTAATCGTATAAGTGTAATTTTTCGTCATTCCCGATTACAAAATCAATAAAATCATTTTTTAGAAGTTTTTCTTTTTCAATCTGAGCCATACATCCAGTTGCAATTGTTAAAATATTTGGATTTTTGTGCTTTGCTGAACGTAACAAATACATTGCTTCATTATCACTTTTATGGGTAACAGAACAAGAATTAAGAATATAAATGTCCGCATCTTCAATATTTTGAACTTTTTTATATCCATGTTCAATTAAATTTTCTTCAATGATGGCACTTTCAAATTGGTTAGATTTGCAGCCCATTGTGTGAATGTTAAACTTCTTCATTTCTTGATAGTATAAAAAACAATCTAAATTGTAAATATTTATGTATTTATGTTATGAAAATAGCAAAAAAATATAATTTCTGCTTTAATATAAATATAATTAAAGTGTGAAAGGTAAGGTGTATATATGCAAGTTAATTCTGTATCGTTGGCAAATGCAAACTCTAAACCAGTATTCAAAGGTCCTCGTGAAGATTTAGAAAGCTTTGCATATATGGATGAAGAAAGTACAAGAAATCTTGCACTTGCAAGAACTTCAAAGGATGTTAAGGACAAAAAACATAAAGCAATTTCTAGAGCATTGTATTTAGCTGCTCCATTATCTGGCGGTTTGGCAGCTGCTTGTTCAGTTCCTTCAAAGGTGTTAACAAAAGTTGGGGGCGTTAATGTATCAAGAGCTACAAGAATTGCAGCTGGTGCAGCTGGGGCTTTGAGATTAGGTGCGTTATTCTTAGGAATTGATGCAATTTTTGCCCTAAAAAATAAAATTGATAATAGCAGTGAAACAATGAGAGAATTTTCTCAAAAACATCCATTGATGTCATTCTTTGGTACTGTCGCTGCTTCACTTGGTGTTTTTTATGGTTTGAAACGTGGAGTAAGTTTCCGTGTTGCTTTTAAAAATATTCCTGTAAAAAATATAAGAAGTTCCTTGAAATTTAGTGAAAAATTACAAAATAGTAAAATTTTGAACAAAGCCTCAAAATGGATGGATAAAGTTCCTAGCTTCGCAAAATCTATGGCAAAATCAACATTGAGTTGGGGACCTGTATTATTCATCCTTGGTCGTTTAGTTCATGATCAAAATCATGCTAAGCGAAAAGTTATGGCATTCCAAGACAATTATAACCAAATTAAAGGAGAACAAGCAGTTATTCGTGCAGCCTTAGATGTTCATGATGAACTTGCTGCTTCTGTTGATGCTGAATAATAAAAGTTCTAAAATATAATAAAGTTTAAGAAGTGTATCGAATTTCCTTTTGGTACACTTTTTATTTATAATAACTTTATGAAAGTTGTAATTCTTGGAAAAGGCTTAATGCTTGCGAATATTATTTTAGGTGCGATGGATGCTGGTGCTGAAATTGTTGGTGTTTTTCGATACGAAAGCACATGTAATTCTCGTTTTCGTATGGTGTTTGAAGATTTTTTTAAGCCCGCTCCTGAGGTTACCTTAATAAATAGCTTAAAATTAAAACAAATTAGATTTAAGTCTGCAAATGATCCACGGTTTAGAAAACTTTTGGTTTCTTGGAATGTGGATTTGATAATTGTAGGTACTTGGAAGGAAAGAATATCTAAGCAAACTTTTGTTATCCCAAAAATTGCGACGGTGAATGTTCATCCTTCTTTGTTACCACGGTATCGAGGACCTAATCCTTATTTACAGACAATTTTGCACGGGGAAAAGTCGTCAGGAGTAACACTTCATTTGATGAACGAAACTTATGATTGTGGTGCAATTTTAAAACAAGAAAAAGTTGAAATTCTTGATTCTGATACTTCAAAAGAGTTACGAGAGAAGAGTGTTCGAGTTGCGAGGAATTTGGTGTGCGAATTTTTGCAAGATTTGAATAATCGTATTTTAACCCCTGTTGCTCAAGATGAACGTTATGCTTCTTATTATCCAAATATTTCTGGGAATGAAAAAATGTTGGATTTTAATTTCCAATCTTCTGTTGAAATTTCTCGTACTATTCGAGCTTTGCATCCTTTTTTACCGACGTATATTACGTATAAAGATAACTTTTTCATAGTAAATCCTTATTCATTTACCATTTTACAAGATAATTGTGATGAAAAATCTGGAACAATTATTGCAAAAAATCCTGAAAAGGCCTCTTTAACAATTGTTTGTGCTGACAAAAAAGCGATAAGGTTTTCAGATTTAAAATTATATAAAGCAGAATTAGGCACTAAGAAATTTATTCAAGAAAAAGTACAAATTGTTTAACTTTTTATCATATGTTTATCAAGCATAACCATCAAAATTGAAATATCGGCAGGTTTTACTCCTCCAATTCTTGATGCTTGAGCCAAATTCTTTGGTCTAATTTTTGATAATTTTTCTTTTGTTTCTGTTGAGATGTGGTCTATTGTGTTGTAATCGATATTTTCTGGGATTTTAAATTTTTCAAGTTTTCCTGCTTGATCAACTTGTTCTTGTTGACGTTTGATATAGCCGTCATATTTTACGATTACTTCGATTTGTTCATAGACATCTTTTGGAATGTTCAATTCTTTGGTAGATTCATCTATTTCTTTTAAAATTTTATATGAAATATTAGGTCGTTTTAAAAGTTCGGATGCCCTAATTCCTCTATCCAAATGCTCTTCGTATTTTGCTAAAATTTCGTTAACTTCATGTGTAGCAGGGATTTTTAATCCTTCTAATCTAGTTTTTTCAATTTGGATAAGTTCTTGTTTTTTATTAAATCTTTCAAATTGTGTATCGTCAATTAATCCAATTTTATGGCCGATTGGAGTTAATCTTTCGTCTGCATTGTCTTGTCTTAGTAATAATCTGTATTCTGAACGTGAAGTTAACATTCTGTATGGGTCTTGAATGTCTTTTGTTACTAAATCATCAATTAGAGTTCCTGTGTAAGATGAACTTCTTGATAGTTCAAGCATTTCAGAACCATTCAAATAATTAAAGGCATTGATTCCTGCAATTAAACCTTGAGCCGCCGCTTCTTCATAACCACTTGTTCCGTTAATTTGTCCACCAAAGAATAATCCTTGAATTTTTTTAGACATTAATGAATGAGTTGTTTGAACTGCTGGAACGTAATCATATTCAACAGCGTATGCTGGTTTGATAATATGAGCGTTTTCTAATCCAGGTAAGCTTCTAATCATTTTAACTTGTACATCTGCTGGTAAACTTGTTGAAAAACCTTGAATATAAATTTCATAAGTTCCAAGACCTTCTGGCTCAATAAAAATATGGTGAGAAGGATTTGAAGCAAATCTAACAATCTTATCTTCAATTGAAGGACAATATCTAGGGCCAACACCGTGGATAAGTCCTTGATACATTGGAGATTTATCAAGGTTTGAGCGAATAATTTCGTGAGTTTCTTCGGTTGTTCTTGTTAAATAACAAGGGTATGTTTTTCTAATTGGTCGATTAGGTTTGAAAGAGAAGAAACTTAACTCTTCATCTCCTGGTTGAATAGTCATTTTTGAATAATCAATAGTTCGTTTATCAATTCTTGCTGGCGTACCTGTTTTTAATTTTTTTGTTTCAATTCCAAGTTTATGTAATGAATCAGATAATCCTATTGCAGCTTTTTCTCCGAGTCTGCCTGCACTATATGAGCGTAATCCAACAAAAATTCGACCTTCAAGTGATGTTCCAGTTGTTAGAACAACTGCTTTGGTTGAATATTCAATTCCAAATTCGTCAACTGCTCCGACAATTTTGCCATTCTCCGCTTTAAGTTCTGTTATGCAACATTGCTTTAGGTAAATATTTTCGTTGCTCTCGATTAAATTTCGCATATAACGAGAATATTCAGCCTTGTCAGATTGAGCTCGCAATGCTCTAACTGCAGGCCCTTTAGAAGAATTTAGAACCTTCATTTGTAGATATGTCGCATCAGTAACTTCACCCATAACGCCACCCAAGGCATCAATTTCTCTAACTAATGTAGATTTTGCAGGCCCTCCTACTGCGGGGTTACAGGGTTGTAATGCAATGTTATCGAGATTAAGTGTACATAATAACACTTTCATTCCTAGTCTAGAACAAGCCATTGCTGCTTCGCAACCAGCGTGTCCAGCACCTACAACGATTATGTCGAATTTGTTATTTAAGTAATCCATAGAAATATTATAAAGCAAACATACCCTGATTGCCTCATTTTTAGATTTTTGCTGTTACGTTTTTAATAATTTTTAGCACAACAAACTAACGCTTAAATTATTAAACGTACATTAAACACTAAAAACAAACCATACACACTTCGTTGTCAAAAACGCTTAGGAAAATTAAATTTTAGGGTTTATCCTTCAGCAGTTAGCTCTTCCCAGATGCTTGGAACTACAATTAATGCTGTGTAAACGATGAAACCGAATAAAATAAGATTAATTGCCATGATAACCTCCTTTGGTTACATATATATTAATCCCACTTTTTGCGGTAGAATAACAATTAATAGTACAAACAGAGGAAAAGTTTACATAACTTAATATAAATAATTGAGATGAAAGAATTTACACAAAAGGATATAAATACGCTATTTTCGGGGCTTTGCTGTTCCCGTTGTAAAAATGAATTTACTAAAAGTTCTATAAAAATTTTGGAAAGGGATTGCGATATTTTGCTCTGTCGTTTATCATGCGAAAAATGTGGAAAAGATTTTGGTGAAATTGTATTTAATTATAGTCGAAAAGCTAAGCACCACGAACCTTTAGAGATAATTGAAGGACCTCCTCCAATTTCTTATGATGATGTAATTGAAGCACATAGATTTATTAGAAAAAAGTTAAAATAAATAGCAATTTTCCTTCCCAAAATGTTTTATATAAATATAGGGGATATATTACTAGGAGAAAAAATGGGAATTTATCGTTTATTCTTTAAGGCGACTGGTCTAATGCCGAGAAAAGAAATCGTACGGACTTGTAAAAATATAGGGAAAGACCTTGCACAAGAACTAAAATCAGGAGAAACTGTTAATCCTACAAGGGTTCAGGAATTAGTTGCAAAACGTATAGGAAAAAAGAACGCTGCGAAAATCGAAATCAGTGATAATTTCAACATTTTTCAACGCTATGCGGAGGATTTGGGGATTCCAAAAGATTTGACCAAAACATATTTTGAAGGTTCAAAATCTACAGTATTACCAAATCCAAAGACCTCAAAAACTCTATTGTCTTTAAGAACAAGCTCAATGAGAACTAGTGAAGCTGTAAATACAGCAACACATGAGTTAGAACATGCGTTATTTAAACAATTTAGTCCAAGAGCTAATTTGGAGAAATTATATATTAAATTACGAGGTCCGAAGTGGTCTGCAAACTATGCGAAAAAGTATTCTCAAATTCTAAATGAAAAGAATTATGGTATGCAAGCTCATTTATTAAGAGCGGGCAATTTTGGACTTTCTGCAATTGGTGGTTACACTGAAAAGGCTTTAAACAATGCAGGATTGCATTCTCAAATGAAATTAAAAAATGAAACTATTAAAGATTATTTAAATAAATTGATACAAAGATATATTGAAAATCCCGTAGATCCAAAGCTAAATCTTAAAATATTAAAATCTTTAAGAAATACATTGAAAGATGAATCTAGAGCTTACAAAGTTGGCGGAGCAAGTGAGCGTTATTTTGATGCTCTGCACTGTTCAGCAAATCAAAACCCAACAAAATCAGAAATGATGGCCTATTTATATGATAATGCTATTAGTGTTTTAAATAAAAGAATTAGGTCTGCAAAAATTGAGAGATTAAAATCGTTAATTTTTCCTTCCAAACTCCAATCTTCTAAAATTTTATCAGAAACCGTGAATTCTGATGGTTCAATAACTCAAGAAGTGTTGTTTATGGGGAAAAAAGTAAAAGTCACGACTTCTGAGGTTCAAGCCAGCAAAGTCCCAAAAGATGTGCTAGATGCTTTAGGTTAACAAATAAAGAAGAGCCTTGAACTTTCGTTCAAGGCTCTTCTAGTATTAAAATTATTGTTTTGGAGTTACAGTACTTTTGATATGCAATTCTCTCAATTGTTGCAACGAAGCAACTCCTGGAGCATCACTCATCAAGTCTTTTGCACCTGCATTCTTAGGGAATGCGATAACGTCACGGATAGAATCTGTTCTTGCAAGTAATGCAACCAATCTATCCAAGCCGATAGCCAAACCTGCGTGAGGTGGAGTACCGTATTGAAGAGCGTTAACCATAAATCCGAATTTTTCTTGAGCTTCTTCTTCTGTCAATCCTAAAGCTTTGAAGATTTTCTTTTGAACTTCAGAAGAGTGGATTCTTACAGAACCTCCGCCTAATTCTGTTCCGTTATATACGATGTCATAAGCGATAGATTTAACGTTGCCCAAATCTCCAGAATCTAATTTGTCTAAATCTTCAAGGTTTGGAGATGTGAATGGGTGGTGCATTGCCATATATCTGCCTTCTTCATCACTCCATTCAAACATTGGGAAGTCAACAATCCATAATAGGTTATGTTTAGCTTCGTCAATTAAGTTCAAGGATTTTCCGAAGTGTAATCTTAATCTCCCCATAACGTCATAAACTAATTTTGGTTTATCAGCTACGAAGAAGATAATATCTCCAGCTTGAGCTCCAGCTCTTTCTTGAATTTGTTTAGCTTGTTCTTCTGTTACGAATTTCAATACAGGAGATTTAGCTGTTCCATCTTCGTTATAGATAATGTTTGCAAGAGCTTTAGCTCCAAATGATACAGCTAATTTAGTAATATCATCGATTTCTTTTCTTGAATATTTAGCGCCTCCTGGAATTCTGATACCACGAACGATACCACCATTTTCAAGAGTATCTTTAACAATTTTGAATTCAGATTGCATAATAATATCGCCAATATCAAACAATTCTAAACCAAATCTTGTATCTGGTTTATCAGAACCATATCTGTCCATTGCTTCTTGCCAAGGCATTTGAATAAATGGAGGTTTAACTTCAACACCCGCAGCTTTGAAGGCATCAACGATTAAACCTTCAACAACTTTGATTACGTCTTGTTGTTCAACGAAAGACATTTCCATATCAACTTGAGTGAATTCTGGTTGTCTATCAGCTCTTAAATCTTCATCTCTGAAGCATTTTGCAATTTGATAATATCTTTCAATACCGCCAACCATCAACAATTGTTTGAAGATTTGTGGTGATTGAGGTAGTGCATAGAATTTACCTTCTTGAACACGAGATGGTACAAGGTAATCTCTGGCTCCTTCTGGAGTAGTCTTGATAAGAATTGGAGTTTCAACTTCCAAGAAATCAAGATTGTTTAGGTAATTTCTAATTGCTTGCACTATGTTATGACGCATAACAAGTTTTGATAACATTTGTTCACGTCTAAGGTCTAAATATCTGTATTTAAGTCTAATATCTTCTGAAACATTGTCATCATCTAGTACAAAAGGTAAAACTTTTGATGTTGACAATACTTCAATTTTTTCTGGGTACATTTCAACTTGCCCAGTTGGATATTTTTCATTGTATGTTTCTGGAGGTCTTTTAGAAACTTTACCAGAAACTTTAATAACGTATTCTGATCTTACGTGTTCTAATACTTTGTGAATTTCAGGGTTGATTTGAGGGTTTGCAACGATTTGGAAAAATCCGCTTCTATCTCTCAATTCAACGAACAAAATACCACCTAAATCTCTTATGCAAGAAACCCAGCCAGACAAAGTGATGTGTTCATCAATATTGTTCAAGCTTAGTTTTCCACATTCGTGGTCTTTAAACTTTGTTTTAATCATCTTCTCTTATTTCCTTTTTGCCTATTTATATTGCAATTCTAATTTTATCAAAAACACAAAAAAAAGACTACAATATGTAACATTTGTAATCTTTTTTGCTAAATTTAAACTTCATCTTTCATAATTTGACATGAATGAACGATGTTTAGGTTGATGTTGTAATAATCAACTTCTTCTGGCTTAAATTCAACGCTAGTCTTGTTCATAATTGTACAATCGTGTAATGAAATAAACATATTTCCACAGTTCAAAGTGTAGAATAAAAGATTTTCATTCGTTGGATTTTTAACTACAGAATTTTCTGGAAGGTATAATTTTCCTTTGATGATGTAGTTTTCAGTAGTAATTAAAACTACAATATAATCCTTATCCGACGGCATTGTAACTTTGTTGTTTGAAACGTTTGCCATACTTCTTTCACCTCTTCTCTCTTGTATTTCCGAAATTATACTAGCATAAAATTTTTGCATGGACAATTTATTAGATTTTTTGTAAGCTAGTTGTATGATTACATTTGATAGTTTGACATTAAAAGCTTTTTTAGAAGAAAATAAAGATTTTTTGTCTGGTGCAAGGATTAATAAAATTCAACAGCCGACAAGAAGGGATTTCTTATTTTCATTACGCAATAATGGGGAAACCAAGCAATTTTATATAAATATTAATCCTCAATATTATCATTTGTGTTTTGCGTCTAAAGAAAATATCGATAAAAGAGTGATTGAAATTCCGCAAAAGCCTCCAATGTTCTGTATGTTGCTCAGAAAGTATTTGCAAAATTCAAGAATTGCTAAAGTTAATCAGCCTCAATATGAAAGAATTTTAGAATTTTATGTTGAAACTTATAACGAAATTGGGGACAAAATCTATCTTTGCTTGGCAATTGAATTAATGGGTAAATATTCAAACGTCATTTTATATAATTATGATACCAATATGATTTTAGGTTGCGCTCATAATGTTGGAGCTGAAAAAAGCCGAGAGCGTGAAATGTATGGAGGGCTTCCTTATGTCTATCCTCCAAAACAAAATAAAATGGATATTTTAGATTATAATGGCGAAGTTGATTATGAAACTCTTCAAAATGATTTTTATTGGTTCTCAAAATCTTTTGCTATGCAGTGTAAAGGGCAAAGTTTAGAAAATTTAAAATCTTTCGTATCTTTGAATAAGCATGTTCCTGCTATATCGGAAGATTTAAAGACTTATTCTTTGTATTCTAATCTTTTAAATAATCCTGTAAAGTCTAATTCTGTTAACGATATGATTGATGATTATTATTCTGAATATATTTATCGTGATAAATTTAAGACTTTGAGAACTCATTATGAAAGTCTTGTAAATCAGAAGTTGAAAAAAGTTGTTAAATCTCTCAAACAGATGGAATATCAAATTATGCAAAATAAAAATGCAGATACTTACCGTCTTTGGGGTGATTTGATTATGGCAAATTTGTATAATTTGGAAGATTATTCTAAAGAAATTTCTGTCTATGATTACGAAAATGACAAACAAATAATCATAAAACTTGATGAATCCAAAACGCTTAAAGACAATGCAAATAAATTTTATAAACTTTATAATAAAGCTAAAACTTCTAATTCAAAATTACATGAATTAATAGAGGATTTAAAACAGAAACAATCTTATAATGAGAGTTTGTTATACAGTATAAGAATTGCCGAAAATATTGAGGAGTTGCATGAACTGAATGATGAAGTTGTAGAAACTCCAAAGGATAAACAGAAAAAAATCCATTCTGAACCCATAAAAATTGAACTTGAAAATGAAACAAGGATTTTTATTGGTCGCAATAATCGTCAAAATGATTTGATAGTATCAAAGTTGTCATCTGAAGATGATTTGTGGTTTCATATAAAAGATTGTACAGGGTCGCATGTATTGTTAAAAACTCAAAAATTAACAGATGAATTAATCTATAAATGTGCAAAATTGGCAAAAGAATATTCAACCGCAAAGACCTCGACAAAAGCAGGAGTAATCTATACCAAACGCAAGTATTTACGCAAACCTCCAGCAGCTGCATTGGGTTACGTAACATATAAAAACGAAAAAGAAATTGTTGTTGAGTAATCTTGAAACATATGTTATAATAAATATATATTTTAGGATGGATGAATATGATTAAAAAAACTTTAGCGTTTACGGTCGCAGAAATACTTGTTGCAATGTCAATTGTTGGTGTCGTTGCCGCGATGACTATTCCAACTCTTCACTACAACAAAACAAAGAAAGAATATAGCGTAAAACTCAAAAACTTTTATAGTAGAATGCAAAATGCCATAGAAGATATGCAAGTTGATAAAGGCTCTTTCAAGGATATGATGAAACCGACCAATGCTACTATGAAAACTTGGTATATGGATAATATCGACCCTTATATGGGACACCAATTCGTAAATGGAAACAAAATTTATTATAAAGATGGTTCATCTTTGCAGCTTTTGGGTATTGGTGGATGTCTTGACGTATGGTATGATGTAAATGGGGATAAGAGTCCTAATAGAGTTGGTTATGATAAGTATCGATTTTTATACTGTTTTGATGATTCTAACCGTATAAGCTGGTTTGGAGATAAGGAAACATTTTTTGGAACTTATGGGGCAGGATTGGTTGATGCAAAGACAACAAGACAACAGATGATTGATAAATGTAAATCTTCTGGAAGTGGACCTGAGTATTGTAATCGCTTACTCCAAGTAGATAACTGGGAATATAAACAAGACTATCCATATAAGTTCTAATTTCACCAATTTTTCCCCTCTCCAAGGGAAGAGGGGGTAGGGGAGAGGGTTATTTAGTTATTGCTTGATATTGGTTTTCAAGTTCTAAATACACTCCCTCTATATTATTATCAATTTCATTATTCCAAAATCTTATTACTTTATAACCCTTAGATTGTAAAAATTGTGTTCTTTGTGCATCTGTGAGGATATTTTCTGGAGTATTATGTTGTCCTCCATCAATTTCGATAATTAACTTAATATCCTTACAAAGGAAATCAACAATATATTTCCCAATTGGTTGCTGTCGTTTGAATTTTAAGTTATGGAATTTATGATTTCTAATTATATTCCATAATTTTTGTTCTTGTGGTGTTTGGTTTTGTCTAAGTTGTTTTGCCAATATTGTTAATTTATTTATAGAAGTATTTTATCATGAATATCGACCCCTCTCCTAGCCTCAGCCATACGGCACGCAGTTTCACTCGACTCAACTTCGTCTCGTCGGTTCAGCTAGTGTCCCTAGGAGAGGAATGATGCAATACAAGTATCATTGGAGAGAAAGAATCTTCATCTTTATTCTTGTGTTATAATCCTCGTAAGACGGAAGGTTTATTATGCCACATTTTTTTATAAATTCAGAACAAGTAAATGATAACAAAATTTCAATTTCAGATAAAGAAAATTACATCCACATTGCAAGAGCTTTGCGAGCTAGAGCAGGAGAGAAATTGTTGTTGATTGACGAAAAACAAAACCAATATGAAACAACAATTCTTCAAATTACGAATTCTGAAATTCTAGCAGAAATAAACAATTCTTATAAATCAAAGAGATTTTTAGATTTTGAATTGTATTTAGCTCAAAGTCCGTTAAGAAGTGATGCACAAGCCCTTCTAATCGAAAAAGCAACAGAATTGGGGGTTACTGGTGTTTACCCTGTTATGACTGATAATTGTGCAGTTAACAAATCTGTTGCAGAAAAAAAAGTTACTAAATGGCAAAAAATTATGTATGAAGCTTCAAAACAATGTGAAAGAGCTTCCATTCCTGAATGTTATGAAGTTTCAACTATTGAAAAAGTTATATCAGAAAACCACTTCGACAAAATTATAGTTTTTTGTGAAAGAATTGCAGACAAAACTATTCGAGATTGTTTTATTGAAAAGCCAATTCAACAGAATGAAAAAGTCCTTGTTATTATTGGGCCAGAAGGAGGTTTTTCTCAAAAGGAATTTGATTATTTTAAAACCTCTGATTTTGAAATGTTAACATTGGGGAATTTAATTTTAAAAGCTGATACCGCAGTAGTTGTAGCTCTAGGAAACATTATTTATGAATACTCAAATTTTAAAAAATAAAATTCAAGACGATGAAATATTAAATAATATCGCAAGTTTTTTCCCTAACAAAATTTACCTTGTGGGAGGTTCAGTAAGAGATTGTTTTTTAGGGAAAGATACTTTTGATAGAGATTTAATTGTAACCGATGAAGATGCTGGAATATTTTCTCAAAAAGTTGCCGAATTTTTTGATGGGAAATTTATTCCACTTGATGAAGAAAATAAAATTTACCGTGTAGTCTTGAAAGATAAAAAGAACTATTTGGATATAACCAACCCTATTGAAAATTCGCTAGAGAAAGATTTATTCAGAAGAGATTTGACCATAAATGCAATTGCTGTGAATATAAAAAGCGGTGAAATTCTTGATTTAGTTGGGGGCGTTAAAGATATTCAAAGCAAAACTATTCGCGGAATTAAAGATTTTAACTTTGAAGATGATCCATTACGAATTTTGAGAGTATTTAGATTTTACTCAATTCTAGGATTTGAAATTGACCCACATTTACTTGAAGTTGTAAAAAAATTAAAAGATTTGGTTTTACAACCAGCAAAAGAAAGAATTGAATATGAATTGATGAAACTTTTTGAAGGAAAATATGCAGATTCAGCTCTTTTAAAAATGGATGAATGCGAAATTTTAAATAAACTGTTTCCATTTGTTGAGGAATTAAAACAAGTACCACCTAACTTACATCATCATTTAGATTTATTCAATCACAGCATTGAAACTATTCGCCAAATAGAAATTTTATATAAAAACGCCTCTGAAAAAGTCAAATCCCATATGGATAAAGTTGATTTTGGAGGCTTCTCAAGACTTGCCCATCTCAAACTTGCAGCTTTCATGCACGATATTGGAAAATTTTCTACTTGGACAATTGAAGAAGATACTGGTAGGCATAGATTTATTAAACACGACGACGTCGGAGCTAAACTGGCAAAACCGATTTTAAAAAGTATGTGTTTTTCAAATAAACAAATTGATTATATTACCTTAATGATAAAAAAACACATGTATCCAACTATGGTAGTCCAATCTCCAGAATTAACAGATAAAGTTATGATGAGATTTGTTAGAAAAATGGAAGAAAATGCCATTGACAATATATTAATTGCTCAAGCAGATAGATTGTCCGCACAAGGACCAGAAATTACAAAAGAAATAGTTGAAGAAAATCTTTCTGCATTAAATAAACTTTTAGAATTCTATTTACAAGCCCAAGAAACAATTAAACCTCTTCCAAAACTTATAGATGGAAACGACGTTATGCAAATTTTGAAAATCAAACCATCTCCTATATTAGGAGAGATTTTGAATTCGCTACACGAAGCTCAGATTTCTGGAGATATAACTACAAAAGAAGAGGCTATTTCTTTTGTAAAAAACTATCCAATTCGATAGTTTTAATTTAGTGTTTTATGATAAAATTAATTTGAATAAATAAAATGAGGTAGGGATATGAAGTTACGTTTTGATAAAGAAAAAGCGAAGAAGCTAGGTATTGTTTTGGGTTCAACTTTTGCAAGTTTATACCTTCTGTTTTTGATATTACCATTTATTCTTTCGCCTATCGCAAATTCATACTGTGATAAAATTTCAGATTTAATAAAATCTTCAACAGGTTTTGATACAAAAATCGAAGGGCTAGGAATTGTAACTGCACCAAATTTATCCGCAGGAGTGAAAGTTAAAAGTTTTTCTATGTCTATTCCTTCTTCTGATGAACCTCTTATAAGTGCTGAAAAATTTAACATCCGAATTGCATTACTACCCTTAATTTTAAAGAAAATTCAATTAGACAACATAAGTGCAAAAACACTAAACTCAACGTTAGTTATAAAAAAAGATGGGGAATTCTTATTTGAAGATTACCTTCCTCAAACAAAAGAACAAGAAGCTTCTTCAATGACATCCTTGCCTTATGGGCTAAAATTATCAAACAGACTTCCAAACGTTAAAATAAAAGACTATAAACTAACGTTTGTTGATGCACTCAATGATAAATCATATTTTGTTAAAGGTGAAAAAATTAAAGTAGCCGATTTTGTTCTAGATAAAAAAATAAAATTATCTACAACAGGACAGGTTGTATTAGACAACAACATCGTATCTAATTTCGATTTAAAAATTAATAATAAAATTATGCCAAATGTGCAACTAGACGACTTAGTTTTCCCTAAAGCCGTAAAAGTTGAAGAAGAGCAAGAAAAAACGACTGTAAAAATGCCATTTGATATAATTGACGTATTCAACTCAATCAACGAAAATGGATTACACGCAGATGTAACAACGAATGTTAAAACTTCTGGAACATTAAAATCTCCAAACCTAAAAGGGGTAATCGATGTAAACGCATTGACAGTCGCTGTAAACGGCAAAAAACTACCAGAAAGTTATGCAAACCTCAAATTCAAAGGAAATAAGACAGACATTGATTCAATTTTATTTACCTCAGATGATGAAAATGAAAAAACTCAAATTATTGGTAATATTCATTCTGGGAAAAATCCAGCTATCGATCTAACATTACGTTCAAATGCGAAATTTAACAATATGATTAGGTTAATTGACAGTATTGCAAAATCTTTTGACAGAAATGATTTTGATACCCTATCTGCCAAAGGAGGAATTGATGCAGATTTCAATATCAATTCCGATATGAAGAAAGTTTCTTCAACGGGATATTTAAAAATTAACCCATCTAGTTTAACTTATGGATTGTACAACGTTGTTATTGATAACATTACTGCTGATATTGATTTGATGAACAACAATATCGATATTAAAAAAGCTGGTTTTTCAGTTTTAGGACACCCTCTAAAATTATCAGGGACAATTGAAAATAACTCTAATACCGATTTAAAATTAACAGCAGATAAATTACCAATAAAAGGTTTACTAGTTGCATTTGGTCAAGCTGCTATTCTTAAAGATAATGACATTAAAAACGGAACATTATCTCTCAATACAATAATAAAAGGAAAATTAAAAGAACTTAAACCAGAAATTATTGCAAATGTTAACACTTTAGATATATTAAATAAACCTGCGGATGTTAGATTGTTACTATCTGATGCGGTTATTAAATTGATTTGTGATACCAAAACCTTCACTGGGGATATTGACGTAAATTCATTAGTATTGAAAAATGCCACAGCTTCTATTACTGCCCCAAAAACTAAAATTGTAATGGATTCAAAAGACATTAATATCAAAAATTCATATATTTTAGTAAATAACTCTAGAGTTGATTTCTCTGGTTTGGTTAAAAACTATTTGAATGATAAGCTCAATATAAATATTTCAGCTAAAGGGAATGTCGCTTCAGCTGATATTATGGCATTTGTTCCTTCAGATTTAAGAGCAATGTTCCCATACGCAGGGAAATTACCAATTGAACTTGTGGTTAAAGGGGATTCTAAAATCCAAGACATTTGCTTTAAATTAACAGCAAATCCAACAAATTACATCAAATTTGCAGATGTTGATTTGTTAAAAAATAAGACAACAAAACTCCACACAGATATAAGACTTGCTGGCGATACTCTTTCCTTTACAGACTCTGGATTATGGGCGGGAAGTCAATCTATTGCCACATTAGAAGGTGGAATTTCAAAATTGTATTCTAATCCAAAATTAAATTTGATTATTTCTGTTCCTCATCAGATTTCTTTCCCAATTTGGGGACTAAATAACTCTAATATTTCAGTAAAGGGAGATGCTGCAATTGTTGGTGATATGTTAAATCCTCAAGTGAAAGGAGCGTTAAATTTCTCAGACATATCTAGTAAAGATTTGGATTTTGAACTTAAAGATATGACCGCAAACCTAAATGGAGATATTTTGAATGGAAGTGCGAATGCAAAAAAATTCAAATTCGGAGGACTTGAAGCTAGTGATATTAGTTCAAAAATTTCTTTAAAGAACTATAACAATCTATACTTGAGCGATTTATCTGCTACTAGCTTTGGCGGTAAAGTTAACGGAAAAATTTCATATGGAATTTCAGACTCTTCAATTGGCGTTGAAATGAATGGTTCTGGAATAAACTCAACAGATGCGATCAATGGTGCTATCGGAATAAAAAATGCTCTTACTGGAACTCTTGGTTTTGGAGCTAAACTTGTTATGCAAGGTGTTACAGACCGAGAAATAATGAATTCAATGAAAGGAAATGTTAATTTTACTATTGATGATGGAAGATTTATGGGGATAGGTCGTTTGGAAAACCTAGTAACAGCTCAAAATATTGCTTCTAACTCAATATTAAAAGCCGCAATTTCTTCCCTATCCACCTTCTCAACTGTTCAAGAATCTGATAAATTTAAAAACATCACAGGAAACATTACCTTAGCAAATGGGAATGCAAATATCACAAGTATTAAAGTTGCAGGACCATTGATGTCATATTATGTGAAGGGTACATATTATTTACTTCCAAACAGTGCAACTTTAACAATTTTAGGTCGTCTTGATAGCAAAGTTGTTTCTTGCATGGGTGTATTGGGAGAATTATCTGCGGATAAACTTCTTTCTTATATCCCAAAATTTGGAGCAATGACATCTAAATTTTTAAAACAGTTGACAGCAGATCCAGCGAATGAAAATACTGAATTAATTCCAGCATTAACAAATGGAAGCACTACCTACAAAGATTTTAAAGTTATCTTTAATGGGCCAGTAGAAAGTTCTTCTTCTGTTCGTAATTTCAAATGGTTATCAACCTGCGACACAACTCAGATGAATGTAAAAAAAGACTTAGAAAATGCAAAAGAAGCGGTAAAAAACAATATCAATAATAAGGTTGAAAATGCAAAAAATACAGCTCAAAATGTGAAAAATAATGTAAACACAATTGTTGAGAATCAAAAAGCAAAAGCTGAAGCAGCAAAAAAGGATTTTGCCCAAACAAAAGCAGACCTAGAAAAAGCAAAAGAAAATAGAGCTCAAAGCCAAGAAAACTTGAAAAACTTATTCAACAACGCTTTACAAAATTCACAACACAAGGTAAATACTTCTACTCCAAAAGAAGCGACAACTTCATCCTCTGCAGAAGCAACAAAGGAATAATTACAAATAAAGAAAAAGGTAAAGGCTTGAGGTTTATATCTTGAGCCTTTTTCTTTACAAATATAAAGAAATCTGCTATTCTGAGATAAAGAACTGGAGGTATTTATTATGTTAAAACTCAATAATAGCTTGGAAAACGGGGGGGGGGTAACCTCTTAAAGCTTGTAATAGCCGAAATTTTAGCGGATGGTAACCGCTTGTTCCATTGTGGAGAAATAAAGTTAAATTCGTGTCATGCTGAATTTATTTCAGCATCTTTAGCCAAACGCCTTGGAGCATTCCCCTCTCCAAGGGAAGAGGGGGTAGGGGAGAGGGTTTTCCCTTTTACTAAGATAAAGACCTTAAAACGCATAAAAAAATGTGCATTCACCCTTGCAGAAGTTTTAATAACTCTAGGAATAATCGGTGTAGTTGCGGCTATGACTATTCCCACTCTTGTTTCTAAAACAACTGCAAATAGGTATCGTGCTCAATATAAGAAAACCGTTGCAACTCTTTCACAGGCTGCACGACTTTCTCAATCTCAATATGATTTTGATTTTGCGGGCTTAGAGGGTACTTGTATAAATCCTGCAAATGATAATCCTGAAAATGTTATGACTATTTGTGCAATATTGAATGGCACTTTAACAGGGGCAAGTTTTCATTATATAACGGATTTGAATATGAAAAATGGGTTGAAATATGGAAACAATATTTCAGCAAATATTAAAAGTGGCTCGTTTTTGAGTAGAGGTGGTTATATGATAAATGGCGGTTATGCTTATATTTTGTCTGGCGGTTCTCTCGTAGCTATAAATTATCAAGCAGGTCAATTCCCTTGTACTCTTGATTTAGCCAAAAGTGTTTTAGATACTAATCCAACTGGACAAGGATTGTCTGAATGCTTCGGGTTTATTGATGTAAATGGCGTTGAAGGTCCAAATAAAGAAGTAAGTTGTAGTTCTGGCGATGATTCTTTAGATAAGGATACATGCATTGTAAAAAATGATATAAAATATGTGACGGATATTTATCCGATAAGATTTCATGATGGAGTTGTCGAAGCTGGTTCTGCGGCTGCTAGGTATGTCTTAAGAACTACGAAATAATTACAAAATACAAGCTAAAACCATTAAGATAATAGTTCCGATTTGCATAGCGGTTGCCATGTTTTGACCAAATTTGTTGCTATCATATCTTTTGGCAGACTTTTGGGCATTGATGGCACTAGATATTCTTGCAATCCTTTCTGATTCACTGTCTTGTGAAAAATTTGTTCCAAATACGCTGGATTCAATACGTGACAATCTTTGTGACGTTGGTTCGTTTTCATATTTAGTTTTATAGATAGCCTTTTCAATACTAGATAGGCTCATTGTTTTGGTTGGTTTAAATACGTTAGACGGTGAAGATGAAGAAAAATAGTCATCATCTTGTGGAAAGCTGAAATTTTGATTATTATTTCGTTTATTGTAAAAATCGTAATCAAAATTTGGAGAGCCATATTGATCAAGATGATAATTATCGTCCATTTTCCCAATGGTATCATTATAGAATTTATTTTCTTGTTGTTGCATTCCGTTAGCCATGAAAGTTTGCGGTTTAATTTTAGCTTTTAATCTATCAACACGAGAGGATAAATCATCATTTTCGTAAGTTTTTCCAAATGTTTTTGACTCTAGTTTGGATAATCGAGTCTTAATATTTTGGCTTTTGAATTCTTGTTTGAAAACTTGTTTTTCAAGTTCATTAATTACAGGATAGTCAATTTTAGTACTTTCAACAGGTTCTTTTGCCACAACCCAAGAATCTTCTGGCGAGGCAAAAGTATCTTCTTTGGGTTCAATTTCTTTACCCATTTCATCCACGGATAAATCTTTTTTTAGTTTCGCAATTCTAGTTGATGTTTGAGAGGTTGAAGTTTTACCATAAACCTTATTTTCAATTCTGTTGATTCGTGTATTTTCAGCTTCATTAGAATATGTAAAACCAAAAAGAGAATTTTCAATTTTATCTAGAGTTGTAGAGTATTGCCCTGCAAAAGCATATGGACAAATAAAAATCAAACTAAGAAGAACAATAATTTTTTTCATAACAAAAACTCCTTAGATTTAGAATAAGTTTATTTAATATCTAAACAAATTCTACAAATAAGGAGTTTTGAAATTTTTATTTTCAATACTTTTTCTCTAAGCAAAAAGTTTTATGTTTATTTTTCCATTGCCTAGGTTATTTAATCGTTTTAGGCATTTTTAAGAGCTTTTAAAGCTTGAAGTTCTTTTTGATATGGAGAAATTGAAGTTACTTTTTCAATAATTCCTGGGAGCTTATCGATTACATAATCAATTTCAGCTTCAGTTGTAAATCTACTCAAACTCCAACGAATACTTCCGTGGATTGCTGTGAATGGAACATTCATTGCTCTAAGAACATGACTTGGCTCAAGTGACCCAGATGTACAAGCAGAACCAGAAGAAGCACAGATACCTAAATCAGATAAGTGTAACAAAATCAATTCGCCTTCAATATACTCAAAGCCAATATTAGAAGTATTTGGAACTCTTTCCGCAATTCCTGTATTTAATCTTGCGTTATAGATTTTTTTGATAATATTTGATTCTAACTTATCTCTAAGTCTTTTAACTTCTGTCATTTCATAGTGCAAACTATCTTGTGCAAGTTCAGCAGCTTTTGCAATTCCAACAATGTATGGAACATTTTCTGTTCCAGCTCTTTTCCCTCTTTCTTGGTGACCACCGATAATAAGAGGGGTAATCATTGTTTTTGAATTTACATACAAAACGCCAACCCCCTTTGGTGCGTGGAATTTATGCCCAGAAATGCCTAGCATATCAATTCCGTTTGCTTGAACATCGATAGGGATTTTTCCTGCAACTTGAACAGCATCTACATATAATTTTGTATCTTTATTTTTAGACTTGATAATTTCAGATACTTTTCCTATTGGGTTGATAACACCAGTTTCATTGTTTGCCCACATTACAGAAACCAATGCAGTATCATCCGTAATTGCAGATTCCAAAGCTTCAAGGTCTAATTCTCCGTTTGAATTAACCCCAATATAGTCAACTTTGTAACCTTGTTTTTCTAAAGATTTATATACATTCAATACACAAGGATGTTCAACTTTTGTCGTAATGATGTGTTTTTTATTTTTATTATAATTTAAGACTCCACGAATCCCTGTATTTGCACTTTCAGAACCACAAGAAGTAAAAATAATTTCTTTTTCATCTTTAGCGTTGATAAAATCTTTAATTACTCCACGAGATTCTTTGATTGCGTTAGAAGATTTTTTTGCAAAATCATACATACTTGAAGGGTTTGCATATTCTTCTTTGAAATATGGAAGCATTGCTTCTAGCACATGTTCGTCAACCCTTGTTGTTGCGTTATTATCTAAATATACTAATTTTGTCATTTTTATACCTCTACTACTGTAATGTCATTTCCTAGAGAGTTTTTAAGAGTTGATTCAACAAAGTTTGTAAGGGTCATCATTGAATTTTTGCAACCTGAGCATCTACCCTTTAGTTTGACATAAATAGTTTTATCCTTAATATCAATTAACTCAATATCGCCACCATCTTTTTGAAGCTCTGGAGATATTTGAGTTTCAATCACGTTATTAACTTTCAACACCCATTGAGTTGGAGTAAGTTGTTGAGTATCTTGTTTTTCCTTGTTGTAATAAGTATCAATAATATCTTTAATTACAGATTTACATTTTCCGCAAGCCCCACCAGCTTTTGTATAATTTGTAACTTCATCAACAGTTTTCAATCCGTTTTGCTTGATTGCATCCCAGATTACATTTTCTGTAATTTGGAAACATGTACAAATCATTTTTTCTTGCTTTTCTGGAGGGTTATTACCTAGCAAATCATCAATATCAACATAACCTTCAGCTTTGTAGTTTTTAAGAGCATCTTCTAGTGCTTCATAACCCATTACAGAACAGTGCATTTTTTCTGGAGGCAATCCGCCTAGAGCATCCGCAATATCTTTATTGGTAATTTTTCTAACTTCATCAACAGTTTTACCAATAATCATTTCTGTTAAAATACTAGAACTTGCAACAGCAGAACCGCATCCAAAAGTTTGAAATTTTGCATCTGTAACAACATTATCTTTTATTTTTAAATATATTTTAAGTTGGTCACCACAAGTCAAAGAACCTGCTGAACCAACAGCATCCGCATCTTCAATAGTACCAACATTTCTAGGGTTTCTATAATGGTCCATAACCTTTTCTGAGTAATCCCACATATTATATTCCTTTCTTATCTGTATATTTATAACAATATTCTAACGCAAAAATAATCAATAGAATCTTCTGTTAATAATAATTTAATGATTACAAATGTAACAAAATATTACAAAAAGGGTAAAAAGGTTAAAGAAAGGAAGAGAAAGAGCCGATAAATATAGTAAGGAAATTAAACGAAAGGAACTTTAAGCCATGGGCATGAGTGCATCACAAGCTAGATTTTTAAGCCTTACAGCTCGCAAAAATAATGTTGAGTTCCAAGGGCAACAAATCAACCAACAGAGAACTACTCTGTCTAATGAGTCTGCTAGCTATTACTCTGAACTTTGCAACATGACTGTGCCTACTCCACCTTCTGTTGATGATTACACTAAAGTTTCTTATTCTTTCAATGATGGTGCTTTAACTAACACTGTTACTTCTATGATTGTTAACCCTAACAACAAAAAACAAAACCTTTACTCTATCAGCTACATACAACAATGGCAAGACGATTATTCTATCGTGTCTGCTTCTTCTTCTCTTATTTCTAAATCTGTTGGATCTGTTAAAGCCTTAGTTGAATTGACTGAAGCTGAAAAAGCTAAACTTGAATATTACAGATTTTCAGATGATTTAAAATCTGCGGAAAAAGCTACTAAAGGTGCTGACGGTAAATTCAGAATCGGAAATGAAGAAGTTCAAGAAAAAGATTTAATCTGCTGTATTTATGACAAATCTAAAACTAATGCTGCTGATGCTGTTTCTTTAGTTACTAAAAATGCAGATGGTAAATACGTTAAAGAAGCGACTAATGAAGAAACTGAATACAAAATTGGAACTTCTACTCTTAGAAAACTTGGAACTATTGGTGGTTACACTGCTGATATGATTAAAAAGATGACTGATACTGAATTTTCTATCTTCAAAAATTCTACATCTGCAATCACATCTGATGCATATCTTTCTTCTTTAGACAAAAACCAATTAAAAGATTTCTTAGAACAAGAAGTTTATTACAAATCAATGTTAAACGATTACAACTCTAACAATCCTGGGTCTGCTCAAGATTGGTATGTTAGATATATTAAAAATTCAACATCTGGAACTTACACTCCATACTTCTACAAAGCATCAGAAGTTGAAGATGCTAGCAAATACAATTCTGACAACTATGCGACTAGTACTATCAACTGCTACTCTATTGGTTCTACTACAAAAACTAAAGAAGTTTTAAATCAAACTGGTAGAGTTGAAAAAGATTCTTCTGGTAGATACATTTCTATCACTATTTGTCAAACTGATGAAAATGGTAACATTAAATACGACGAAAACAACAATGAAATGGCAACAACATATTCATTAACAACAAATACATCAACAGACGAAGATGCTTATAACGATGCAATGAACAAATACCGTTATGAACAAAACCAATATGATCAAAAAATTCAAGAAATTAACTCTAAACTAGAAATTATTCAACAACAAGATAAGAGTTTAGAATTGAATTTGAAACAACTTGATACAGAAGAAAACGCCATCTCTACTGAAATGGAAGCTGTTAAGAAAGTTATTTCTAAAAACGTTGAATCTTCTTTCAAGACTTTCAATGCGTAATGACAAAACACAAAATAAATTAAAAGTTTTAATAAATTTCCTTTCCCTTTTTCCTATTGATTTTCCAACGACTCGTTAAACAGTCGTTTTTCTTTTATATAGCAAAAACTTTAAGAATATAAAAATTTTTACCCCCTGTAAAACCTTATCCTCCAAGGATGTCAAGAGTTAAACTAACCCATCTGTCTAGTCGTATTTTTACTTACGTAAAAATACGGATGTTTACAAAATCACAAAACATATGATATATTAGTATTGTTGGTTAAGGCTCGCACTCGAGAGAAACAAAAACTCTTAAAGGTTTCTAAAACTTTTTGATGGTAAAGCTGTTTGCCAATGAGGTAGAGTATGCCGTTGCTTTCTATTTTCTGCTGAATTGTAAAAATTTTGTAATATTTTGTGAAAAACTTAAAGTTTTTATTCGAAAAGCCGATAAATACATATATAAGAGGTTTTTCATGGGAATAAATAATTTACAATTTTTGAATTATACAGTAAATAGGAAAATGACTACGGAAGAATTTGCGAAAACTGCAAACTATGTTTCAGTGTCTGATAATGTGCCTATTTCCTTGAATTCTAAACCTATTGAAAATGAAATAAGTGTTGCATCTGTTGGGTCAACTTTGTCCGACGAAGCATTAGAAAAATTATATATGTCTGCAAAGGTAACAACTGTTGCTAATCCTGCGACTAATGGTGTAAAATTATCCACATCTTATCGCTCTTTTAGCCCGGCTGAAATCATGCAAATTAAAACTGTGATTTATAATTTGCATAATTCAGAAGAAACAGATCCATCTCCTACCCCTAATCCTAATCCTAATCCGACTCCAGATCCTAACCCAAATCCAGATTCAGGACCATCTTCATCTTCTTTTATTAAGTCTTTTGTAGATGTAGATACAATGTTTGATTATTTGGAAAATATTAATCCAGAGATAAATAAAGAAACAGGAATTTCAAAAGCTCAGTTAGTTGCTCTTACTCAAGATGATGATTGGGAAGATGCTAACTATGACTTTTTCGGTTCTTTAAATAGAATTTTTGATTCTTTAGATACTGATAAAAATTTAACTCTTTCTTATGATGAAATCAAAATCTTTATTGGAAAAGAACTTGGTGAAGATTTTAATGCTTACCATGACAAAGTAAATAACCTTTCAGATAAAATTCAAGCAGAATATGAAAATTTATCTGAACAAGAAAAACTAGAATTTGCAATTGAAAAAACTAGAGAATATTTAGAAGCTTCTGGTTTAACTAATCAAATTGATGCTTTGGATAGACTTTTAGCACAAGAAGATAAGTTCAATACCATTAAAGTTGGGAATATCGCAATTGCAGATTTGAATGTTGGCAATACTTCTGGTTATACAAATTTAGGTGCTTATAACTATTATGCTTATACTTACGACGATTATGTAAATAAAAATAAAGAAACTGGTATTTACAAAATATGGACAGATGACGTTGATTTTGTAACTAAGGAAGGTAAAAATGAAGATTTAGGCATAACATTGGATGTTAGTTTGCTTGATGGTAAATGGTATGAATTAGTAAATACTTTGGTTCATGAGTTAACTCACGCTACGGCTTACAAATATTATGCAGATAATGATGGTAGCATAAGTGGTTTGGTTGTACAGGACCTTTATGATAAGAATGTTTTAACAGACGATGAATATAATTTCTATTTAGACCATTGGAGTAATATTTGTGGCGGAAATCCGACAGATGAAGAACAAGAAATGTTTCAACGATTGAAATATTTGTTATATATGCAATGGGGTGAGTATGCTGCATATCAAGTAGATGCCGATTATAATGACAGTATCGGTCAAGATGTTTATAAAGGTAAATATGATAATGCTACAACGGCAGTTGATGGAAAGAACGAAAAACAAACAATAGATGACCATATTAAAAGTTCTTATGATAATGAACTTCCTCCAGATTATAAATGGTGGAGTTACGCATAAAAAGTTTACTGAGGAATAGCAATTAATCGAAAAAGCCCAACTTATTCAAATTGGGCTTTTATATTGCTTAAACTATGTAAAATTATTAGATTTGATCTAGAGAAATTGCTTTAACTCCAGCGTAACGAGCTTTGTCCATTAGTGTTACAACAGCTCCGTGGGTTGCTTCTCCGTCTGTTTCAATCAACAATCCGTCTGGATAATTTTTCATTTCTTTGCTTAAAACTGTACCAAGTCTATCTACGGAAACTTCTTCATTGTTGATATAGTATTTGTTGTTTTTGGTAACCATAACAGATAAAATTTTTGATTCTTTATCCATTTTTGTTTGTTCTACATTTTCTGGAACGCTCAAGCTAATCCCTTGTTGGTCTAAAAGTGGAGCAATTACCATCATGATAATCAATAGAACCAAGAAAATATCTGTTAACGGTGTAATGTTTATTTCATTAAAAGTATCTCTCATTTTTCTATTCTCCATCTTTTGGGACGTCAACTTGTCCAGCTTTTCGTTCAATTTCTTTCTGTTCTTTTTTGCTTAATGGTTCTCCTGCAACAATGAGTTTTTTGTATTCTGCATCTTGTGCAGCATTCATAATTGTCATGATTTTTGCACTTTTTGTCTTTTTATCGGCTTTAACTACGACCTCAGCTTTTTCTGGGTCTTTTTTTGCGGCTAATAATTTGTTGGTAAGTGCAGATGTTGTTGTTGGTTCTCCATTAACATACATTGAACCGTCTTGGAGCACAGATACCGTAACTTTGCCCTCATCAATGTTAATCCCGTTGTTTACTTCTGGAACATCAACAGAATTATCCATTGATTGGAAAGTTGGTGCAACAACCATCATGATAATTAACAAAACCAGGAAAATATCTGTTAATGGTGTGATGTTAATTTCGGTGAATAATTTTTGTTTTTTCTTATTGCTAAATGCCATTTTATTTACCTATTATAAATTAACTTTTGAAGATGAATATTGTGTTCCTTGTGCTTCTTCAGAGTCAACAAAGCTTAAGAATAACAATTTGATTAGTTGGAAATCATCTTCGTAGTGTTTAACGATTGATTGGAATGAGTTGAAGAAGATAACTGCAACGATAGCAACTCCCAAACCAAATGCAGTAGCAATCAATGCAGAACCAATTCCTGACATTACGTCTGCTGCTTGTCCCATTTGTCCAGAATTAGCCATATCTTTGAAAGTTAACAAAATTCTTACAACTGTACCAAACAAACCTAAGAAAGGAGCAACACCACCGATTGTACCTAAGATTGTTAAATGACTTTCAAGTTTTCTAGTTGCCAATGCTGCTGAAATATCAAAAGATCTAGAGAATCCGTTTTTTTGTTCAGAGAAAATTCTAACAGCTTCTTCAATAACTTCACCGATAACACCACCGCATCTGATTGCGATATTTTGTGCTGCGGATAAATCGTTTTTAGATAGTTCTCTGTTTAATTCTCTCATATAAACAGTAATATCACGTTGGTTCTTTTGGTAGAATGACCATTTGCTGATTACTACCCCTAGAACAAGGATTGAACATACCAAGATTGGTAGCAATACAGGCCAGTCCATTTTAATTGATTCTAATAATAATTCCATAGTTTTTTTATCCTCTTTTATTGTAATAACTTTCTTCTAATTAGTATTTTGTTGCTCCAAATACGTTGTAGTCAAATGTAAATTGAATATCAATGCTTTGACCTTTGTATTCTGGAGGTAGTGGTCTAAACGGTGCAGCCAAGTGTACTGCGTTTAGAGCTGCTTTATCTGCGTTTTGTAATCCAGATGATTTGAATACGCTACAAGATAATAATCTTCCATCTTTTGCAATTTTGAATAGCAGAACTACACGTTTACTTTCGTTTCCCTTTGGAGGATCCCAGTTCATTTTAATTCTACGTTGTAATTCTCTCATGTATGGTCCAAAATCTGGTTCTCTAACGGCATCAATTCCTGGACGTCCTCCGCCTCCTCCTGGATTTCCTCCGCCAGAACCTGTGCCTCTTCCGTAGCCAGAACCTGTACCAGAGCCAGTTCCTCTACCTGTTCCATGACCAGAGCCAGATGCAATTCTATTTCCAGATCCTCCTCCTACTGGAGCTAAGGATGGATTAGGCGAATAAGTTCCACTTCCTCTAGAACCTCCTCTATTAGATGTTCCAGAACCGCTAATCGGTCCTGTTGCATATTGACCAGCTCTTGTTCCTCCTGCTGGAACAGGAACTTTGAATGGTGTTGAAGAAGGTCTAGAAACTGCTTTTGGCGTCATTGGCGGTTTTATTGAAGGTCTAGCTGTTGGTGGTTGAGGTCTTGCAACAGTTGGTTTTGGAACGGCCTTCGTAACTGCTGGTGACGGTGTTACATTTTTCTGTGTTGTAGTTGCCTTTGGTGTTGTTTGAGTATGTTTAGGGACAACACTTTGGGTAATTTTGCTCATTAAAGACTGTTTTTTAGGAGCTGGTGCTGGTGAAGATGCAGGTGAAGACGCTGCTGGTTTCGCTGCAGGTTTTGAAGATGGCATTGAAACTGGTTTTTTCGGATCGTTTATTCCGCCTGTTCTTGAGTTTCTATCAGCTCTATATTTTGTATTTTTATTTTTTGGAGTTTGTTCTTTATCAACAAGTACAAATTCAATATCGTTAACTTTTGGTTTTTCTTTTGGCATCAATGTAAGATGAATGCCAAAAATCGCAAGAATTGTTAAAATTATCCACAACGTAAACAAGGTTGCAGGGTGAATGATTGCAGAAAGAGTAATCCCTTTTTTAAGAGAAATAGATTCTGTATCTTCTCTTGTAACCGCAGGCATGACGTAGTCATTTGATTTTGCAACCTGAGTTCTATTATTATCCCTGTTATTTATATTCTCTGTGTATTTTCCTAGTATTGACATTTTATTCCCTAACAACAATAAGTTTCTGATTCTCGTAAATAATTCTATTTAAAACTTAAAATAAAATTATCACCCGAATTACTAATTTTCTGAGCTTGCAGGATTAACCGTAATAGGTTGAGTTAAGATTAGTTCAATTCCTGCGTTTGCTGGTATTGTTACATCTGTTCCTTTATCCCAAATAGACTTGACAAGTCCTCCTCCAGCTCCGACTGCGGTCATCAATGCGGCACCTCTACCAACGCTTCCTCCAGATAATGGTCCAGCGATTGTGCCAAGAACCGCTCCTGCTCCAGCTCCAATTGCAACATCTTTTCCGTATTCAGTTGCAATATCAAACTTTGTACCACCAACAAGAGTTCCTGTATTGTCATCTGTTTTAACAACTGCAGAAATTGGAATTGTTTGTCCTGATGGAGTGATAATTTGAGTAAATCTTAGAGTAAGTTTGCCGTTCAAAGTTCCATGCTTTGCTTTAGAAACTTCGATAACAGTTCCTGTAACAGAGCTTCCTGCTGGTGCGATTCTTTTTCCTTTGTAATAAAAATCAGAATTTAGTGCAAGTGTAATAGTTTGCCCATTATAAGCTGTTTCTGAGCTAATTGGAGCCATTAACACCGCTTTAAATGATTGGCCAGCTGGAACTGTAACGACACTACCTTTAAGGGTATTATTGTTTAACTTATAACTATCTTCTGCGTAATAGTTTGGTTGAAAACCTGTATTTGTCGCATTTTGTTGATAGCTGAAATTTGATGCTCCAAATGCACAATTTGCACTTAATAACAATGCTGAAAGTATTATAATTCTTTTCATATACCCTTCTCCCTAAAACATAAGTCTTCTTTTTTATATTCTACCGCACTTAAGTCTTTTGTCAATTTATTAATGGTTAGTCTGTTAAGGTATGTGTAATTGAAGCTGGAGCGGTTAAAATAATTATTTGTTGGTCGCCTGCTGGAATTTTTACGTGTTGTCCCATACTTCTTTTCCCTCCAGGGCGAATCTGAAGAGTTGCGGCACGATGATTCCATGAAATTCCTTGGAATTTGCTTTGGTAATGTGGCATTTTAACCCACTCTGACGGCTGTGTTAATTCTCCCCCAAAAAGATTGTTATTTGAAGTGTATAAATATCCTTTTATTGGAATTTCAAATCCATCTTTGATTTGCAACTTAGTTATCTTAATTTTCATTGAAGCATTAGTGCCGATTACTGGTTCGTGTATTTTTTCTATATATCCAAAGAATTCTGAATCTCTCGGAATAATATTTGTTTCATACATAAATAAATCGTTTGTAGAGATGAATTTAACTTTGTAGCCTTCTGGACAGGTTTCAGTTGAAATTTCTTGCAAATTTATTACAGGTATAAATGTTCCTGCAGGAAGTGTAATTTCGTCGTAATCCCTCATTTCAAGTTGAATAGTTGATAATCCTTCTGCTTGAACTTGTGGGGGTATTACTCCAAATATTGATAGTATTGCAAGTGATATAACTAATGCTCTCATACGTGCTATTATAACAATTTTTTCAAAGATTTCAAGCATTTTTTCTTAAAAAACTTAATATTTTATTGTTTTTAATTTTTCTTTTTCCTAATATTTTTGTGTAAATTATTACCCCATTAGACTTGGAAAGGACAGTGTTAAAAATGAATGTACAAAGAATTGATTCTGCAAAATCTACCCCAGCATTTGGAACATTAAAGCCAGGTATCAAAATGCCAGCCGAAACTTTCGATAAACTTATTAATATTCCTGTTGTGTCAAATTTTTCTAAAAATTTTGATGGCGATGTTTATGTAGGTAGTTTTATTGGAAGAAAATCTGAAAAAACTCAGCTTTCTCTTGATATAAGAAATGTTGTTCCTCGTGGCTTTAAAGCTAAAGTTAAGAACTTTTTCTCAAGAGAAAATCGAGACATGATTGTTTTAAAAACTCATGCGACAAATTTTGAAGAGTTTCAAGTGGCTCTAAATAGAAGACCTAAAGATGCTCTTACTCGTATCTTTTTTAGCAAAGATTAGTTAAGGGCTAATTGATTTTCTTTTTTAATGTAATCAATGTATTCTAAGATTTTGTGGTAGTCCTCTTCTAAAACAAGGACTCCACGAATTTTGGAAGCATTTCTAATTCCTGCAATGTAGTATGGGTAAAATTTTCGGAAGAATTTTATTGCTACTTCTTCTCCCCTAAGTTTGATTTCTTCATCAAGATGAACTCTCATCATCTCAAGTTTTTCTTCAAGTGTTGGTTCTGGAAGTTTTTCGCCAGTTGCAAAATAATGGGCAACTCTATGGATAAGCGTTGGGTCGCCTAAAACCCCTCTGCCTATTGCAACTCCGTCGGCTTCGCTGAGTTCAAGACATTCTATTGCAGAGTCGATTGAAGTTACATCTCCATTTGCAAAAACTGGAATATCAACGTTATGTTTAAGTTCTTTTATCTTTGCCCAATCTGCATTGCCTGCGTAAAATTGCGAGCGAGTTCTGGCATGTATTGTGATAAATTCAGCTCCAGCTTCTTGCATTTGTTGACCAAATTCAACATAATTCATTTCGCTTGCGGTGTAGCCAAGGCGAAATTTTACGCTGACTGGTTTATTGGTTCCCTCTTTTACTGCTTGAACAAGTTCCATTGCAAGTCTAGGGTTTCTCATTAATGCTGAGCCATCTCGACCCTTAACAACTTTATTGACAGGACAACCCATATTAATATCTATCATATCTGCGAATTTGGTTAAATATGTTGCTGCTGCTTTCATTAAATGGGGTTTATGTCCACAAATTTGGTAAACAATCGGATGGTGATTTTCGTCAAGTTTTGTTATTTCAGTTTCAACATTTTGAGCCAAAAATTCAGAGCTAATCATTTCTGTTGTCAAAAGACATTCTGGAGAATATTTTCTGACAAGTGATCTTAGTACATAATCAGTAATTCCTGCCATTGGGGCAAGTGATACTTTACTTTTTATTAAATTTTCAACTCGGTTATTTGTTTGCTGGTGTTGCATATTTTTTTAATTCTTCCGCTCTAGCTTTTGCATATTGTTTGTATTCGTCATCTTCAACATTTGAATTTGCATAGGCACTATAATATTTATAGGCATCATTGAATTTGCCTAGTGCATCGTAATCAGATGCGATGATGTAATTACAAATTGTGAAATCTTTGTTTAGGTTGTAAGCCTGTTTTAAATCTGCAATTGCTTCATTTCTCTTTTCTTTTGAGTCATAAATCATTCCTCTATAATAAAGGGCGTATGAATTTTTTGCATCTCTAGATAATAATTCATTAAATTTTACTAGGCTTTCGTCGTATTTGTTTTCATCGTAAAGTGCTATTGCATCGTTTAATAGATTTGATTTTTCAGCCTCTAGAATTGATGTAAGGTATTCAGAAGCTTGTGTATTATTTTTGTTAATAGTTAGAGATTTGTTTAAGTAAATCTTTGCGTGATCTAAATCTTCTTTTTCTCCATACAATACCGCAATGTAGTATGCAATATCAGAATCAACAGGTTTTAGTTCAAGGGCTTTTTGATAGTAAGCAATGGCATTATCTCTATCTCCAAGTTCTTGGTATGATGTTGCAACGCCAATCATTGAATCTGCTGTTGCTGGGTTTATACTTAGGTATGTATTTATAGCCTCTTTATACTGTTTGTTATTGTATAGGTCTGAAGCTTTTGTAAATAAACTATCTGTTTTCATCCCTGAAATATTTTTGATTGTACTTGTGATGGTTGAATCTTTTGGAAATTTTGATTGTGCATTTTTTAATGTTGTTAATGCTCCGTCGTAATTGTTTCCTTGAGCTTGAGCTAGAGCAAGGTTTACATAAACTTCTGAATCCGTGCTATCTGCTTTAATTGATTGATTATACATAAATATTGCATCATCAATTTTTCCGTTCTTGTGAAGTTCAATTGCGTAATCGTAAAAAATTCCAGCAGGGTTTGAATTCGCTAGATTTGTATTTACGTAATCAACAAATTGTTGCGGAGAAGATGTTTTCTTTACATTTTCAACCATTTGACCTTTGATATATTCGTTGTTTGGATCTAATGCAAGAACTTTTTTATATCCATCTTGAGCAATTTTTGTTTCGCCTAATTTGTCATAGCATTGAGCACGATAGAGGTTTGCATTTACATTATCTGGGTAAAGAATTAGAACAGATTCATATGCTTTTATTGCTGTTCTGTAATCTTCTTTTTGTTGATAAAGTGTTCCGACATTGATTCTTGTATTGATATTTGAAGGGTCTAATGCTTCTGCTTGTTTATAATATGTCAAGGCTTCGTCTAGTTGTCCTTCTTTTTGTAAAACTGCACCCATGTTTGCGTTCAAGTTTCCATTGTTTGGGGTAGCTTGAAGCTTTTGGCGGAATGTTTTTTCAAGGGTATATAAAATATCTTTGTTATCAGAATTAGATTTGTCTAAGACGTAGCTATATTCTTTTAACGCATTATCTGCATCTTTTTGATTGTCAAGAATTTTGGCATATGACAATCTTAGGTTTAAATCTGTTGGGTCAACAGAAACGGCCTTTTTGTAGTAATCAGAAGCTTTTGGTTCATTCCCGAGAAGTTTCATTATATCCCCAACTTGTTCAAAGCTGTTTTTTTGCAAGCTTTTACTTCCTAATGCTTGATTGAATTCATATGCAGCTGCAGAAAAATTTCCTTCTGCTCTTAATTTTTTAGCATAGTTAAATCTGTTTTCAGGTGAGAAATCAAAGTTTGTTGCTTTAAGACAAATTTCTAAATTTTTAGTAGCCTGGTTGATTGCACTAGCCGAATTCTGAACTTGAGTAGAAGTTGGATAATAAACCATATAAAACAATGCACTTCTAAAATCATCTGCCGCCTTAGCCCAGTTGTTATCTCTGTTGCCATATTCTGCTGCTCTTGCTAAATATGCGTTGATAAGTCCAATTCTTGCTGAATTATCAAGGTAATTTATTCTTAACGCACTTCTGAATTCTGTTATCGCTCCAGAATATTGATAGTTGGCTAAGTAATTTTGTCCAAGGTCAAAGTGTTCTCTAAAATCTGCAAAAGCTGCTCCATTGAGTAAACATACAATTAGTGCTAATTTTGCTATGCGGGCTAATGATTTTTTCATGTTTGCTCCCTTCTACTTGAAAATATTGTAGTACAACTTTGAGCTGGTGTATATATACAAGAGGTTAATTGTAAATTTCTGTATATAAAACAAAAAGAGTAAGATAATTAACTATCTTACTCTTTTTAATCTTTTTCAGGCTTTTTTAAACTGTTGCGAAATCATTTACCGAAATAAAGTTTAAACATTCATCAAATAATGTTTGAATTGGAACTGAAATATCTTGCACATCTCTTAGCACTTCATCTGATAAATCAATTTCTGCAATGTCCATAGTTCTCATCATAGATTCAGCCTGTCTTGTTTCCATACTTTGTACTCCTTATTTAATTTTCTCTTCGGTTCGGGTAAATTGTTTCTTTTAACAAAATGTATATCGGTCTTATATCAGCAAAACTTTAATTTTTTGTTAATGATTTTTCTATATCTTTGTGAAAGTGCTATTTTTATTGACGTTTCATTGATTTACATATCTTAATAATAGTTTTAAATTAGACTATGGCATATTTTGCGTTTTTGTGGTATGATAAAACCGTAGTATAACTTTAAATATAGGAGATAAAACAATAGCTAACGATACTAGATCCGCAAGGGACAGGGACAAAACAATAATGAATGAACGTATTCGTTCAAAAGAAGTAAGATTGATTGACGAAAAAGGCACTAACCATGGTGTTGTACCAACTTCAAAAGCCTTAGCGATGGCAGAAGAAGCAGATTTAGATTTAGTATTGATTAGTCCAAACCAAGCTCCTCCAGTAGCTAAAATTTTAGACTATGGCAAATATAAATACGAATTAGCAAAAAAAGCAAAAGAAGCTAAGAAAAAACAAAAAACCGTTGAAGTTAAAGAAGTAAAAGTTCGCTATAAAATTGATACTCATGACTATGAAGTTCGTATCAAGAGTGTTAGAAAATTTATTGCTCAAGGTAATAAAGTTAAGATTGTTGTTATGTTGAGAGGTCGTGAAATGCAACATTCTAATCTTGCGTTTGATTTAGCAAATAGATTTTTGACTGATTTAGCAGATGATCCCGTTCAATTGGAAAAGAAACCTCAACTAGAAGGACGTAACGTTACATTATACCTTGCTCCTCAGTCATAGTTTGAGTTATTTCTAAGTAGATTTTAAAAATTCCTTGTGATATTTTTCGCAAGGAATTTTTGTATATGTGCGGTTTATTTTCGGGTTAGTAAATCCGACCTACATTACTAGTTTGTCTATTGTGCATTGCTCTCTCCAAGGGAGAGAGAGAAATTGTCTTTGAGCTTTTGGCGAAAAGTTACAATTTCGAGAGAGGGTTTTTCTTTTTCTTAAATCAACCCCTCTCCTAGCCTCTCCCTAGGAGAGGAATGACAATAGTGTGCAGCTTTTTCTCTCTATGGGTGGATACGAATATTTTAGTTCTCTTAAAAATAAAAACTCGCTATTGACTTTAAATATTTAGTCTGTATAATAAAAAACGTAGTCGATATGAGGTTACAGAAAAGAACTAGCCGCAATAGCTCAGTTGGTAGAGCAAGGGACTGAAAATCCCTGTGTCCTTGGTTCAATTCCGAGTTGCGGCACCATTTTTAAAAGAGCCAAATGGCTCTTTTTTAGTATTTAGGCTCAATTAGAATAGGGATAAAAAATGAATATTGCTCCAATAAAATATGATAATTCTCGTCGTTATAAGTCTGCTAATCCAAGTTTTCAGAATTTGAAAATTATGACTCCAGAACATTGGGATAAGGATATTTTAGATTTGGTAAAACATAATGCGGAAATAAAAAAATTAGAAAAATATCTCTGGGAAACGAAACATTCTATTTTAGAATTAACTATCTCAAATCATGGTCGGAAGTTCCAATCATCAGAAGGTATTACTTTGGAGTGTACATACGATAGACATCGTAGGGTTGAGGGTTTAAGAGAACATATTGTACATAATTCCCCTAAAGAAATCGTTATGGCGGAGTTGAAAAAGTTTAAAGCTTCTAAATTTATTCAAAAAATTGAGGATGATGAGCGTAAGTTTTTGCAAAGTGTAAATTATGATGCTGCGAAGTTAAAAAATTTGGGTTTGAGTTTTATGCTAAAAAATCACAAAACTCCTAAAGCAAATAAAAAATCATGGTTTATGAATTTTATTGATAAGATATTTTAATTTTTCTAAATTTTATAAGTTCAGATAAAATAGTTAATTTTTCAACTGGAATTTCGGTATTATCGGTGTTTAGTTGCCCGAATTTTACTGTTTTGTTCTTTCCGTGGTAGTCACTTCCGCCAGAAATTAGCATATTGTTTTTTGAGGCAAAATCTACTAAAAATTTTATTTCATCTAAGTTGTATCTAGAATAGTAGCACTCTAGTCCTTTAATCCCGAAAGATTTCATTATATCGAACTTTTTGTAAAACTCATCTGGGGATAAGTGTTTCTCTCCCTCTCCGCCCAATGGGTGAGCCCAAACGGGAATTCCTCCTGATGCTTCTATTGCCTGTATTCCTTCATCTCCATCAAACCTTGTATTCCCAGTTTGGCATCCGTCAAGGTATTTTTTCATTGCATCAATATTGTTATCAGCAAGTCCTCTATTTACTAAGATATTCCCGATATGTATTTTAACAACACTATTTCTTGAATATAGCCAGTCTAGTTCATCCTGTGTTAAATTTACATTCCAAATGTCTGAAAGATATTGAATTCGCTTGTCTAATTTCTGTCTGCGGAGTTGTTTGCCTTTTAATATCAGTTGATTTAGTGTTTCGTTTTCAGGGTTGCAATTATATCCTAAAATGTGACATTTTACAGTATCTGCAAGACAAGTTAGCTCTGTACCCGCAATAAATTTTATATCCTTTGGTAGATATTTTTTAATTTCAATACAGCCAGCAATTGTGTCGTGGTCAGTGAGTGCAAAAGCTGATAGTTCATTCTTTTTGACTTTTTCTACCAATTCTTTTGGGGAATCGCTTCCATCTGAATAATTGCTGTGTAAATGTAAATCTGCTTTTTTCATTATGCGTTATAACCAATTAAATCCTTAATGACTTCTCCTGCAATGATTAACCCCACTACTGGTGGTACAAATGCGTTACTCCCTGGGATTTGGTGTTTAACCGTACATTTTCTTGTTCCTGGAGGGCAAACGCAATGTGCTTTACAGCTAATTGACATATCTTCTTGTGGAGTAATTGGTGTTTCTTTTGAGTAAACAACTTTAACCCCTTTAATTTTACGCTTTCTAAGCTCTGTTCTGATTACTCTAGCAAGGGGGCATACTGATGTTTCGGAAATGTCTGCAACTTCAAATTTCGTTGGGTCCATTTTGTTCCCTGCTCCCATTGCACAAATGATTGGAGTGTTAGCTTCTTTAGCTTTCTCAATTAGCGATAATTTTCCAACAACGGTATCAATTGCATCAATTACATAATCATATTTGCTAAAATCAAATTCTGATTCTGTTTTGGGCGTATAAAAAGTTTGGTAAGTGTTAACAACCGCATCTGGGTTGATCTCCAAAATTCGTTCTTTTGCAACATCAACTTTGTATTTACCAACAGTTTTTCTTGTTGCGTAAAGTTGTCTATTAACATTTGTTATGCAAACTTTGTCATCGTCTATAATATCAATGGTTCCAAGCCCGCTTCTAACAAGTGCTTCAACAGCATACGAACCAACGCCACCAATACCAAAAACTGCAACTCTTGAATTTGCTAGCTTTTCTAGCCCTTCTTTTCCTATGAGTAGTTCTGTTCTTGAAAATTGATTGAGCATTTTATCCTTCTTCTATTCAAAATAGTTTATTTTCATTGCTTTTCTAACGTCGTGAAGAGTTTGTTGTGCAACTTGTTTTGCTTCTTCGCTTCCAGCTTTTAAGATTTCGTAAACCTCTGGAATTTTTTGTTCCCATTCTTTACGTCTTTCTCTTATTGGCTTTAACTCTGTTTGCATTACGTTATTTAAGAATTTTTTAACCTTAACATCTCCAAGTCCACCTCTTTGATAATGTGCTTTAAGTTCGTCAAGATTTGCGTATTCTGGTAAAAATTCTTCAAAATGTTCTTGTTTGCTAAACGCATCAAGATAAATGAATGCTGGATTGTTTTCAGTATCTCCAGGATCTTCAATTCTCAAGTGGTTAGGGTCTGTGAACATTGACATTATTTTCTTTTTAATAACTTCTGGTTCATCTGATAAATAGATGCAATTGCCTAATGATTTACTCATCTTAGCTTTTCCATCAATTCCAGGAAGTCTTAAACAAGCACTATTTCTTGGAAGAACGATTTTGGGTTCAACTAGTGCTTCTCCATAAACTTTGTTGAATTTATGTACAATTTCTCTACATTGTTCAAGCATAGGTTTTTGGTCTTCCCCAACAGGAACGTGAGTTGCTTTAAATGCTGTAATATCAGCTGCTTGGCTGATTGGATAAGTGAAAAATCCAACAGGAATATTTGCTTCAAAATTTCTCATCTTAATTTCTGTCTTAACGGTCGGATTTCTCTGCAATCTAGAAACTGTAACCAAATTCATATAGTAGAAAGTAAGTTCAGTTAATTCTGGAATCATTGATTGAATAAAAATGGTAGATTTTTCAGGGTCAATTCCGCATCCGAGATAGTCAAGAGCAACTTCTATAATGTTTTCTCTTACTTTTTGAGGGTTTTCTGCGTTATCAGTCAGAGCTTGAGCATCTGCAATCATTATGAAAATTTTGTCGCAATCTCCTTCGTTTTGAATTGCAACTCTTTCTCTTAGTGAGCCAACGTAGTGTCCAACATGTAATCTTCCAGTTGGTCTATCCCCTGTTAAAATAATTTTTCCCATTCTCTTTTTATCCCTTTCAGAATTTTGAATTTATTTGATATGAACTCTCTTTGGTTATTATGTTATAGATGAATATGCTTGTCAACTTTTAATCTTACCAGCGTTGTTACGTAAATCTCTAATATAACCCATTACGTTAGTTATCCATTCTTCTTTCTCATTTTCTCCACAATAACCAGATTCTGCTAGTTCTTTAACTGTTCTGAGTCTTGATTTGTGATGATGTTTTTGGACTGTTTGAGCCATTTCATCTATGCATTGGTCAAAACTTGCAAATCTTTTAAGTCCGTCTTTTTTCATTATTCCGCCAATATTATGTCTAAGTTTAGTGGCATCAGATGTTCCTCTTGCAGATTCGTGCATTGCTATGCCTATCAATACGTATGGGTCAACGCCGTATTCTTTTGCTTTCTTGTCAAAAATTACGGCTTTATTATTAAGTGGATTTTTATGTTTTTCATTTTCTAATAGCAAATTGTTAAATGCTTCTTGATATTTTGGTTTGCTTGTTTCAGCTTTAATCTTGACGTTTTTACTTACAATTCTTTTAGTAATTGTTGCGGAAGCTTTTTCGGGAACTCTTTTTACAAAAACATCATGCCCCTCATTTGCAATTGTTGAAAATTTGGCTAGTCTTGTATTCATTTGTGGCATAAGTGATGTTGCCATCATGATTGTTGACATTGCTTTATTTTTCAACCTTTCATCCATTGCCATAATTTCGGTTTGGCGGACTACTTCTTTTACTATATTTTTACCTTTTCTGATAGCTTTTACAGTCGTAATAGCTGTTTGTTTTGGGATAATTGGGGGTATTCTCATATTTAAACTTCTTTCACTTTAATTATACATCGTATAAAGTTTCTGAACATTTTTTTTTGCTATTTATGGCAAAATTTATTTTTACGGCTTTTACATGATTGTATGAATGTTAATACCTCCAGAAGTAATGTAAATTTTCAAGCAAAAATAAAATTCATAAATAAAAGAGATTTTATGGATAAGAAGTTTTTCCCCTTTGTTGATTGTCAAAGACCGACAGAACCGTTGACCTCGTCTTTTATCAAGGACAATGATTTTTGGACTGGTGAAGTTAGAACTTGTACATCAGGGGGCTTGGTAGATGATAGTGGCGTTTTAGGTTTTCATATTCTTGATTGTTTTGAAAATGTTAACAACGTTGGAGATTCAATGTCTAAAATAATTGATTCGAAAAACGGTCGAAATTTTTCTGGTCTTTTAATCGGAGCAAAAGATTTTTCAACAAGGACTGATTCTATTCCTTTATTTGATCGTATAAGAGAAGTAGTGGAAAGGTTTGTTAATCCTTCTGTTTTTAAAGTGCATAATAATAACTTTGCGGAATCTAATATTGCTTATGAAAGGGATTTAGATACTTGGTTTGTTTATACTCCATTGCCAAATTACCCTTGTTATTGTCAAAATGAGCCATTTATTGCTTCTTTAGAATCTTTGCTATCTGCGTTTAGAGAAATAAAAATTGCACCGCAAGATAGTTTATTTATTGGAGAAAAACAAATCGTTAAAGAAGATTGCCCTAAAATTTTTTATGAGGGTTAAAATAGATAATTGTAAATAATTATTACAATAGTAGCAAAAAATATTTTTACAAGTTATCTAATTGTATTAAGCTTAAATATGTTAAGGGGATAAAGAAATGATAACAAAAGTGAGTTTTAAATTAGATAGGGGATTATCTGCACAATTCAACAATGCAAATACTGTTACTAATCCAGTATTAAAAAAAGAGAATGAGTCTAAAAATAATAATGAAACTTCGTTTCCTAATGTGGGGATGAATTATTATGTTCCATTTACTGGAAAAGATAAAAATAAAGAAAATCCTGTAAAAGATAAATACGACGATATTATGTATGCTGCGGATACTCCGACGGTACAATTCTTGAATGAAGTTAAAGAAAAGGCTAGTGAGGATGGTTATCCAAAGGCTACGACTCTTCATATTTTGAAAGAAGGGTTGATTGAGGCTGATAAATTTATGGATGCTTTAAATAATGAGGAAGTAGATTTAGAAACGGCTATCCTTCCAAAATTCAATGGTGTTCTTCGTCAAATTCGTCCAGATATTTTATCTGATGAAGAAATGAGGAAACAAGTCCAACCTGTAATTAAGAAATATATTGATGTTACCTCAAAGTTGATAGAAGAAAATAAACCAGAAGAAAATGTTGCTGTCGAAAATCCTAATATTAAATTGTCAGATGATGTAATTGATGCCGTTTGGGGTGAAATGAAAGAGGATATGTCTATTGAACCATCATTTATTGTTTATTCTGTATTTACGGCTCAAGATAAAATTACTAAAAAGCTTGCAAATGATATGGAACATGATATTGATGAAGCAATTATGCTTAACAAGGAAGACAAAGATAAGTTTACGCCTTTTAGTATGTACGAACAAAAAGCTTCAACAATTTTGAAAAATATTGCACTAGGTTCTAGTGTAATTCTTACTTACGAACCAGACAAAGAAAATGTTAAGAACTTTTTAGATACAGTAAAAAAAGAGAACTCTCAAGATGACAATAAATTTACAATTGTTGACTTGAATAAGAAAACAAACTTTAGTTATTTTACTAGACATGTTAAATCTCTAGGTAAAGATAAAGAAAATAATTATTTAATTATAATGAATCCATCTCTTATACTTGGAGGAATGACAGTTATTGCTGAAGATGGTTTGCAGCTCCAATTTTCTAAAGATGCTGTTGATTTAGTTGAAAAACCTCCTAAAAATGTAAAATATTTGTTCTATGCACCAAAAGATGAATATTATTCAATGTTGGAGAATTCCCCATTGGCTAAACCTGCTCTTACAGATTTTGTAGAAATGAATGTCCCAACTTTAAATTCTGAACAGAAAGTAGCTGCATTTTTAGAAAATCCTAATTTGATAAAAGATATTAACAAAAAAGAAGCTTTTTCTAAAAAAGCAATCGAAAAAATTGCAGAAGTTTCAACTCATCTTGATGGTGAATTCCCTCAAAAAACAATAAAATTGATGCAAAATATTTCAGCCTATTATGTTGATAAAAAAGAAATTACTGAAAAAGATGTTGACCTTTATATGAAACAAGCAGGGAAACTTTTGAAAAAATCTGAATCCGCATTTGAACCAATTTTTAATACGGGTGTTACATTGAAAGATTTAACGGGTAAAGATTCTACTAAGAAAGAAGCCTCTTCTTTGGTTAGAAGAATTAAGTCTGAAACACTTGGCACAAAAGGCGTGATTGTATATTCTCAAGATGGAACAGCAGGAAGTGGTCGTAGATTTACTGCAAAGGCGATTGCTGGAGAAACTCATATCCCATATATGGAAATCAATACAATGGATTTTGGTACAAAAGATGTTGATATTTTTGGTGGAGGTGCATTATCTCCAGAAGCTTCTATCAAGAAATTATTTTCTATTGTAAGAACTCAAGCTGAATCATCTCCTCATAAAGCTGCCGTTTTGTTTATTGAAAACTTTGAGTTGTTCTCTTTTGGTGAACAGGTTTCAATGTATCACCAAAAAGCTATGGCTCAACTTCTTCGTGAAATGGATAAAGCTGAAGCAGATGGATTGAATATTCTTATTGTGGGTTCTGTTTCTGATCCAAGATTGATTGGAACTGCAACAATGAAATCTGCGAAATTTACAAGTATGGGAATTTCTTCTCCTGCGTTTAATGAATCAGAGCGTTATCAGGTTATCAAAAAAGTTTTACAGAATTCTAAAATTAAGATAGCAGGTTCAAAAGAAGCTCAAGAAAATACTATCGAATTTGCGGCAAAAATTTCAAATTGTTTCCCATTCATGAGTTTGAAAGGTCTTGTTTATAAAGCAAATTCAGTCGCTGAAGAACGAGGTCATAGTAAATTGACAAAAGCTGATTTTACTGAAGCTTATCTGCAATTGACAACTGGACGTCCTTCTACTGCTCATAACAACCCACATGAACAAAAGATTGTGGCATCTCATGAATGTGGGCACGCTACAAACTTAGAAGTTATGAATAATCTTGCAAAAACATTAGGAAAGCCTTGGCATATTCCTACTAAGGTAAACTTCATTACGCTTGACCCAAGAGGTATGTATGGCGGAGCTGTTTACCCAGGACGAGATAAAAATAGCGAAAAATCTTTTGAAAGTTTATTTGCTTCAATTGTTCTTGGCTTTGGTGGAAATTCAGCCGAACACAGATTCTATGGAATGAATGGATCTATGGGCATTACTTGTGATATGGAACAAAATAGAAATCTCGCAGAATTCATGGTTAAGTCTGCTGGCATGGGGGCTAAAGTTGGTAAGATGTCCATTGCGGATGATGAAGTAGTTTCTGATGATTTAAGAAAAATGATTGAGTCTGATGAACGTGTTATCCTAAATAATGCAAAAATTGTTTCAGATTATATTACAGAGGTTTATTCTGATTTTAATGAACAATTTACTAAACAGTACTCTCCAAAAGTTGGCTCAGGCGAATGTTTAATCGACGGTGATTTATTTAGGGAAGAACTAAATAAATGGAAAAAATCTCAATCCCCAGAAAAACAAGAAGAAATAAAAGAATGTGATATTGCTATCCAAAAGGTAATGGAAGCGACTAAAAAAGGTATAGCAGTTCGCAGAGATGGAGATGACTAATTCTTCAATTATAATATTTAAAAAGGTATTTGGATGAAAAATCTGAATACCTTTTTATTTGCAAAGTATAATAATTATTGCTCCTACAATCATTATTGAGCTTCCTAGTAATTTTTTTAGAATTTGTTGTTCTTTAAAATAATGCCAACCAAGATATACGCTTAAAATGGTTGAAAGTTGAAAGAGTGCAAGTCCATAGCTTACATTCATTCTTGAAAATACAATGTTTGTACAGATTTGCATTCCACCCATACATAGAATTATGAGTAGAAGTCTAGTAAATATAAATTTTTTTGTTGTTAAAATTTGATTGAGAGAAGTTAAATTTGTTAGTTTTGGTAAGAGTAGTATTCCTGTAAATACCATTCCGAAAAAACTCCAAAACATAAAAGATATTTTTACATCACTGTAAAGAATTACATTTTTTACAAAAACGGCTTCAATTGCAGTAAATATCAGTGCATAGAATCTATAACGGATGTCCTTTCTTTTTAAAAGTTTGAATGAAAATCCTTCTTCTTGTGTATCAAATACAAAATAGCTTCCCCCGATTATTAAAATTATTCCTACAAGACCAATAAGTGAGGGAATTTCGTTCAATAAAATTATCCCGAAAATCATTGCAACGACAGATTTATACGCATTGATTGGCCCCAAAATTGAAAGCTCTCCATTTTTTAGGGCTTTAACAAGGTATGAATTTCCTAATGCTCCACACATTCCGCCAAGAATTGCATTCGTCCAAATTTGGTGAGGAAAAGTTAGGAAAGTCGTTCTAATTATGATTGGGATGCAACATATCGTTAACCCAAAATACATGATAAAATTAATAAAAAATGGGTCAATTGCTTTTGCCGTCAATTGTTTTTGATATACATTTGACATTGAGTTTGAAATTATTCTTAGTAATATGGCAAAAAATGTTACTCCCATATTCCGATTATATCCTAAAAAATAAGATTTCTCTTGCAACAAACCCCAATTAGTGTTATAATCAATCTGTCTAACCCCAAGACATTGTTTTTATAGTGAAAATGATATTGTAAGAAAGATGAAAGTAGATAGCATAAGTTACCCTGTGTATTCAAATGCACAAGCACAAAGTTTTGAAACGAGAAATAACATTAAACCTAAAAGAATTCAGCCTACAAGACCCCAATCTAAAGAGCCCAAGTCTGCTATGGGCGAAGCTCTTAGTACTGCAGGTGCTTGGTTTGGGTTTGGAGTTGTATTGGATTTCATTTCTCGAAAAATTACCTTTTTCCATTCTCCAATGAAAAACTCTTTAGCAATGAATGGTGTCATTGGTGCTAGTGCAGGTTTGATTACTGGAGTAAAGACTGAATTTACAAAATTACATCATAAAAAAGACTCTTAATCTTGTTGGAAGGATAATAAGTTTAGTCCAGTTTTTTCACAAAATTTTCTTTCGACAGTTCCGTTTATTGGTGTAATAAAGATTTCTCCAGTTAGGCTTATTGTTGCGTTAATCAAATGCCCGCCAATTGTATTATAATCGCTTCCTGATGCGTTCATATGTAAATGTAAATAGGTTTCACCGTCTTTTGTTGAAATATTTCCAAGAAGACTTGTAATTTCTCTTGGACCTTCAAATAATTTTTCGTTATATTCTTTGGTTTCTGGATTGAAAAATCCAAAAGTCGCAGTGTTAATAGCTCCAATTCCTTGTACTGTTCCAACTTTGATATTATTGGAAGTACAAAAATCTTTTATTGCAGAGATTATTTCTGCTCCTTTATTTAATCTAACAATGTAAGTATTATCTATTTTTCGAAAATCGTATTGAGTTGGCATTATATTCTCCTTTAGCTATACACATTCATATTTTTTATAAAACTGTTAACCCAAGTCCGAAAGTTCCAAATGCAAGGGGTAAAAGGTATATTGATTTTTTCATGATTTCTCCCAGTCTTTGATAAAATTATACAACAAAGAATTTGAGTGAAAATGTTGTTATTTTATTTTTAAAGCTCTTAGTGAATTAAGTACTGCAATCAATGTTACGCCAACATCTGCAAATACTGCACCCCACATCGTTACAAATCCAAAAGCTCCTAGAATTAAAAATAGTACTTTTATTCCTAGTGCAAATGCAATATTTTCTTTGACAATCATTAAAGTTTGTTTTGCAATTTTGATTGCTGTTGCAACTTTTGTTGGTTTGTCGTCCATAATAACAACATCTGCGGCTTCTATTGCCGCATCAGAGCCAAGTCCACCCATTGCAATTCCAACATCTGCTCTTGTTAAAACAGGAGCATCATTAATTCCATCTCCAACAAATATTACACTTTTGTTTTTCGTTTTTTGTTCAATTATATCTTCAATTTTATCAACTTTATCAATCGGTAATAGTTGAGTGTATGCTTTATCTAAATTTAATTTTTTTGCGACCGTAAGTCCAGATTCTTCTGTGTCTCCTGTAAGCATTACGGTTTGGAGTTTTAACTTTTTAAGTTCTATTATTGCTTTTTGAGCATCTTCTTTTAATTTGTCTGATATAACAATGTAGCCAAGAAATTTGCTATTTTTAGCCGTATAAACGATTGTTCCTGTTTCGTTTGCTTTTTGGTAACTAATATTATGATTTTTTAAAAGGTTTTCATTTCCAACGAGGATAGAGCATCCATTTATTTCTGCTCGAACTCCATTTCCTGCAATTTCAGAAATTTCTGAAATTCTATTTTTGTCTATGTTTTTATCATACGCTTTTTTAATAGATAGTGCTATTGGATGGTTAGAATAACTTTCTGCATAGGCTGTAAGTTCAAGTAATTCCTCTTTTGTTGTATCTTCTTGTTGTACAATTTTGACAACTTTAAAACATCCTTGAGTTAGTGTACCTGTTTTGTCAAATACAATTGTTTCTGGCTTGGATAATAATTCAAGATATGAGCTTCCTTTGACTAAAATTCCACATTTAGAAGCCCCTCCAATTCCTGCAAAAAAGCCGAGCGGAACAGATATTACTAATGCACATGGACAAGATATTACTAAAAATGTTAAAGCTCTATTTATCCAAACTGAAAAATTACTCCCAAAAATAAGTGGAGGTAAAATTGCAAGAAATAATGCGGCTAAAACAACTACTGGAGTGTATATTTTTGCAAATTTAGTTATAAAGTTTTCGGTTTTAGTTTTTTTAGAACTTGCATTTTCTACTAAATCCAAAATTTTAGAAACCGTAGATTGTCCATATTCTTTGGTCACTCTAATTTTAAGAAGTCCATTTGTATTGATACAGCCACTGATTGCCTCATCTCCAATTTTTACTTCTCTTGGCCTTGATTCGCCTGTTAGGGCTGAGGTGTCAAGAGTTGCAGTACCGTCAATAATAATTCCATCAAGCGGAATTTTTTCTCCTGTTTTTACAATTATGGTATCTCCAATTTTTACTTTGTAAGGAGAAATTTTAGTTAAATCACCGTTTTTTTCGATATTTGCATAATCTGGGCGGATGTCCATTAGTTCGGTTATAGAATTTTGCGATTTTTCAACGGCTTTGTCTTGAAGATATTCTCCAATTTGGTATAAAACCATTACCATAACAGCTTCTGGATATTCCTTTATTCCAATTGCTCCGAGGGTTGCTATTCCCATTAAGAAGTTTTCATCAAATACTTGTCCTTTTATGATATTTTTCAACGCTTTGAATATAATATCGTAGCCAGCAATGAGGTATGCCATTCCAAGGACTGTGCATTTTAATATTGTAGAATGTGTGAATAACATTGCGGTTATAAATAAAAGTATTGCGAGAACTATTCTTGAAAGTATTATTCTTTCATTATTCTCTTCTTCGTGTACGTGGTGCTGGTGCTCGCACATAAATACGTCCTTTCAATTGAATAATTGTTCAACTATTTATAGTATAATTGAACATGTATTCAATTGTCAATTGTATAAACTAATATTTGTAATTAAAGTTTACACAGTTGAACAACTGTTCATTTGATGTTAAAATAATAATGTAATATATAGGAGCAAATATGACTGTAGAATTGAAAAAATCAGATTGCGAAGCAATAAATGCAGAAATTGTTGAAAGTGTTAAACCTAAAATGCCAGAAATGAGTTTGCTATATGATTTGTCAGATTTTTTCAAGGTTATGGGTGATGGAACTCGTATCCAGCTTCTTTGGGCTTTAGATCAAAGTGATATGTGTGTTGGTGATTTGGCTGTTCTTTTGAATATGACAAAATCCGCCGTTTCTCATCAACTAAAAGTTTTAAAAACCGCAAAACTTGTCCGTTCTCAAAAGAAAGGTAAGAACGTTTATTATACATTGAGTGACGAACACGTTAAAACTCTATTAGAAATGGCTCTTGAACACGTTTGCGAATAAGTTATTTTTATTATGCTACGGTTTTGATTTTTGAACCAGCTTCTGGAGTTTGAGTTTGTTGAGCTTGTTGTTCTGGTTTCTTGTCATCTTTTTTGTTTTCATCAAGTCCCATTGTTCTCAAGATTGGGTGAATAAGTGGGTGAGAAATAACTGGTGCAACGACAGCCAAACCTGTTACAGAACCAACAATTGAAGTAAGTTCGGTAAGACCTTTTGCAAAATCTTCGTTAATTTTATCTTTTGTTATTTTTTCTGTTTTAAGAGTTTTATTTATTTCTTCTAATTTTGCAGCTTTTTCGGTGTCGTTCATTTTGTAATATTTCATAAAGTCGCCAGAATTTTTAAATATTTTGAATACTGGTTCGTCTTTGTACATTTTTCTTGCTAGAGCGAATGTACCTTTTCTAAGAATAGGCATTACTGCTGCTAAATAAATTCCTAAACAAGTCATTTGATATAAAAATTCTTTTGTAGATGAGAATTTTTTTGTTTGTGAGTCAATATCTTTATCTCCAAGGATGAATGCTGGTCTTCCTACTGCTTTTAGGCATGTTTCGGTTGTAATTTGTGTAACCGTGCTTTGTGTCATGTTATATAATGCTGGGCTTGTTACAAAAGATTGAATTGCACTTATCATATTAACCTACCCTCATTCCTTGATTTCTAAAACTTGCAATTGGTTGCATAGGGTAAGCTCCTGTGTGTGCAATGTTGCCTGTTTTTGGTACTTCTGGTTTATTCGCAATGTCAATTTGTTCTGTTTTAGATGTTATGTCTAATTTTGCAGGTTGAGAATCTTTATTATCTTTTTTGCTTCCGTGGAAAATTCTATCTGTGAATGGTTTTACAAAAACAGAACATAATCCTGGAATTACAACTAATGCTGCTATACAAACGCCTAGAAATCTCAAGTTGTGTTTAGCTTTTTTTGCTTTTTCCACATCTTTTACTAAATCTGCACCTTTGCCTGCTAAATAACCACAAGCAAGATATGTTGGGATTGCAATTACTTCTGTAAGCCCTTCTCTCAATGCTGTGTATTTTTTGGTTTCGGGAGCTTCTTTTTTATCCATCATAGTGAACATTGGACGGCAAATTCCCTTTGCTGTTGCAATTGCGACTACCGCATATGCTGGATTATTATCTTTCCCTACTGATTCACAAACTGTTTTAAACGCACTACTTAATGACATTTTGTTTTTCCTAAATTAAAATTTTTGTGGCATGTATTTGGAAGCCATCATTTATTGTAAATCAAAAGAAAAAAATTTTTGCTAATTTAGATAAAAAATATATAAAAATTTTTATATTCGCTTTACATAAGTTAAAATAAAACACTTATAAATTAAAGATTTTGTGCCTTTTTGTCGTTACTTAAAAAGTAAAAGGTAAATTACGAAAGGTTACATTCAAATTGGCAGGCGATGAATTCAGCCTAGAAAATGGCAGAAAAATAAATAAATCGCAGATAAATGGTGAAATTTTAAAATCCAAATTATCTCAAAACGATAAATATCAAAAGATATTTAGTCTTTTTGATGCTAATAATGATGGAAAATTAGATGATAAAGAGGTTGAATCTTTCTTTGAAAAAATGAAGTCTTATGCTTCAAAAGGCAAATCTTCTGTTTTTGAAAATGGGGAAGCAGAAGAATTTTTGAAAGAATTTAAAGATGCAAAAGGGAAAAGCCTTTCTGATAACGGGGTTAAGGTTGGTGATTTGTTTGGTTTTGTTGCTGATATTTCAGATGTAGGCTTTGATCCCGTGAAAAAAGCTCAAACATTGGTTAATAAAGGAAAGATGAATGGAAATATTTATTCATCTGAAGAGATTAAAAACATTGCAACAACTGAATTATCTCAAGATGTTCAAGATGCAATAAAGATGTTTCAAGCTCAAAAAGATGGTCAAGGGTCTGTTAGTGACTTTTATAATTTGTTGAAGGAAAAATTTGGTTCTGATTAAGCAGCTTCTAAAGTGTATGCAAAACTAAGAGAAGAAGAATTAGGTGCTGTTTTATTAGATAAAGCAAAGAATTTTGATTTAACAGAAAAAGATTATTGGAGTGAAAAAGCTAATTTAGCAAAAGAGTTATATGAAACAACTGGCGATGAGATATATAATTCTCAAGCTCAAGAGTTTGAAAATAGAGCAAATGCAGTTAAGGGTAAAACTGTTACAAAACAAATTCAAACAAGAGTTCAAACAGGTTTTAAGAATGATAAAGTTGCAGATAAAGCTGTAAGTGTTTCAGCTACATACAAAACTGTTACTAAAAATGTGACAGAAATTATTTATCCTCCTATGACGTTTGAAGACGTATTTAAAGAAGAGCGAGGAGTTGCTTATAATGAAGATGCGGTGGAAAATTATGACCGCAAAAAAGCCGAAACTCAAACATTAGTTGAAATGAATAATACTTTAGAAGAGGTAAAAACCCAAATTGCTAAGGCGACCGCTTATAGTGATTCTGCCAGAGTGAAAGCTCCAAATGAACCAAATTATGAGCTTTCTCAAGGTCGTTCAACAGAATATATGATGGATTCAACAAGAGTTGATGAACTAGAATCTGGGGTTTATTTTGTATATAAAAAATTGTTCGGAAGTGATGAAAATATAAATGCTGCGTTGAAGCGTATTGGAGTTGATGCTACGGTTTCTTCAACTGGGAGAATGTCTAATGCTAATCAAGCGGGAAAAGCATTAGTAAAGTATTTGGAAAATAATTTTAAAGCAGCTTGTGGTGATAAAACTTTTGAACAACATCAAAAAGAAACAACTGAAGCATATAAACAAGCTTATGGAGATAAAAATAGTTCTGATATAGCAAATGCCTTTATTCAAAGTCAGCAAGAAGGCATACAAAATGTTAAAACGGCTGTATCTGGAGTTGGTATGGTTGTGATGCTTGCAGGTCAATTTGTTCCAGGGGGTAATGTTGCTACTGGTATGATTTGGGGTGGTTTAGCTACTGCCACTTTGGGTAGTTCTGCTATTTCGGCAACCGAAGCTTCAACCAAGCAAGGTGGAATGACAGAAGAGGACAAATCTGAAATTATAAAAGAATTGAGTACAAGTATCGCCCTTACTGCTACTGGTATGGGAGTTGGTAAAGTATCATCTGCTATGTATGGTCAATTAATTTTGAAAAATTGCCCAATGTTAGCTGCAAAAGTCCTAGAAGTTGGTGCCGATGCTACATTGAGTGCTGTTTCAACAGCTGTTATTACTGGAGAATTAGACCTTAAAGGCGAAGGGTTAAGCCAACTTATTCCAATATTAACAGGGTTATTGAAATCAAAAGGGAGTTTGAAAACATACTTGATGGATGATTTCAAAGCTACTTCTGCTGCTAGAACAAATAAAAAGGATTTATCAGAACCTACAAATAAAAAAAATCAAGACTCAGATGTTCAAGAAATTAAGGAACAAGAACTATCTAACGTAAATGAATCTTCTTCTAAAAAAATAAATTTGGATGAGCCTCAAGGAGTATTAAAAGTTCAAGAAAAAGAAACTCCTGCCAAAACGCCAGAAGAGGTTAAGCAAGAGTTGACTGAAGTTATGAAAAGTCAAGGTTACGAAGAATGGAATATTAAGCATTTATTAAATTCTGGGAAAGCAGATTTTGATATTGTTCTTGATTTGGTAAAAAATCCTATAATCCGAAAGCTAAAATTGGGTGTAGAATCTCTTGGCAAGATAAATAAGGATAATGTTGGATTCATTAATCATATTATTGAGACAAAGTATTATAAAAAACTTGGTTGTAATTTAGATTTTGTTTCTCAAACCATACTTTCTGTAACCAATAAAAATACACTTCCTTTCGTCAATAAATTGATAGATGATGGAGTTATAACTGCAGAAACATCAAGTGGTATATGGAAAGTTTTATGTTGTGTAGAAGATAACAACACTAGTATGAAATATTTAAACGAATTCTATGATACTGAAAAATCATGTTTTCTTTCTCATTTGAAATTTTCTTATGATCCTTACAAGAGAGATTTATTTTATAGCCATTTTGGGATGATAACTGATAAAAATGTTGATTTTGCGATTGATTTATTACATTCAAGAAATGGCAAAATCAGTAACGGTGGGATTGATGACGATTATATTGATATTGTAAAATCAACTTATAAACAAGGTTATTCTTTCCTTGATTCAAATGATAAACATGCGTTGTTGGCAGTAATCTCGAAACTTGGTGAAACTGATAAAGCTTTATTTAAAAAACACGGGTTCAATATTGATACAATTTCCAAAACCCTTTCTGGAGTTAAGCCAAATGTTAAGATTTCATCTGCTCAGCAACGAGAATTTTTAGTGAAAACATTATCAAATAATAATGCTAAAGCAAATAAAGTCTTTAAAGAATTTGATTTTGCTAAATATGGTACAGATGGATTGCCTTTAAAATACTCTAGAAAAGATTTTATGAATAATGTAGAAGATATTCTGAAGGATTTACCGACTCAAGATAGAGTTGAAATTCTATCTCATTATGGAATTGAAAATGACAACTTTGACGGGTTGTTAAATAACAGACCATTTGAAGATTTATCTGGTTACTCTCCAGAATTTAAAAATGCAGCGAAAAAAGTTCAATCTGAAATTGACAAGTTTACAACTAAAAATGAAGTAGATATTCTAGATAAAGAAGTTAAAGAGATTCTTGATGGGTTAATTAAGGGTTTGCCAGAATTTACTTCTATTGTTGGAAAACAGCAACATGGAACTCATGCGTATTCGGTTGATATTCACATGTTGAAGGTTCTACAAGATGCAATGAATAATCCAGCGTATAGCAAATTATCTGATAAGAGTAAAACTGTTTTGAAATTCGCAGCGATTCTACACGATGTAGGAAAGGCTGCTGGTGTTGTTGACCCTAACCATTTTAGAACAAGTGCAAATTATATGTCTTCAATCTTAGATAAATTTAATTTGCCAACAGAAATGAAACATCAAATTATTGATGCGGTTGATAATCACCACTGGTTTGGAGATTTTAATACTGACAAACTTTCTGCTCAAGATGTGGCTGCAAAATGTCGTCGTTCTGGCGATTTAGAAGTTTATAAGATTTTAGCTAAAGCTGATTTAGCTAATGTTAGTTCGACTTTCCATTATCGCATTACAGGAACTTCAAATAAAGCTGAATATGATGCTTTTATTGATAAGAAAATGTCTGAAGTTGATGTTGAAATAAAGAAAATGAATAGTAATGCGCCTGTTGTATTTGATTCAAAAATTCTTAATGGCGGTAAAAAATTCCCAACTAAAAAAGTTGTGAAAAATGGTGTTGAATATAATGTTAGAGTTCTTAATTTGGCAGATCTTCCAGAGGGTATGCCATTAGAAAAATATGGTTTCGTTTCTGGAACAACCAAGGAAAATGCTACATTTGGTGTCCATTTTTCAGATTCTCTAAAAGAGTCTTATGATGTAATAATGTCTGATTCTCGAAGATTGGCACAAGGTCATCCGATTTTTTCTTATATGTTATTGAAATGGGGTCATGCTGGTAGAATTTCTCAAGAAGGCTTGATTTTTAACGTTGATAATTCAAATACTGTTATCGCATCCTCTGTAAATTCTGTTTCAGGTTTTAAGAAAAATTTAAGAGAGCATTCTTCTCCTTTCTTTAATGATGGTTCTATGGTTACTAATGAAAGAGCAAAAATAAGTAATTTAATAAGAAAACATTTGAGTGAAAATGCTGGAGTTAAACTTTCTCGAGATGAATATGCAGAATTGTTTGATAAGTATTTAAAATCAAAGAAATATATTACCCAAATTAAAGAGGATGTAAAAATTGGGGACAAAGCAATTAAAGCAAATGACTTGAAAACGGCAATAGAAAAAGCTCAAGAAACACTGTTTACTTACAATAAAAGCAATGAAGTTGATGGAAGTTTTGATGGAAATAACGAGATGACAACTGTTGACCCTGTTCCTGTTGGTCTTTATTCTACAAAATTTAGAATAGAAGATTGTTCTCCTGAATTATTAAAGATGGCTGAAGAGGAAGGTTTGCCAATTATTTTAAACCCAGCAAAAACAAAAGCCTGGAGTGTTGGAGATGATGTAAAACCGATTGTTTCAGATAACCCTTCTGGTTCTGCAATGAGTTTTAGCAAAGTTAAATCTAAATTGACTTCTTTCTTTAATAAATCCTCAAAAATTTCTAAAGAGGATGCTGAAAGCTTTTTGAAACAATTTACATTAAAGCAAGTGGGCTCAGGACGTGTTGTGCGACGTTTTGACGACGATGATATTGCCTACTTAGTTGAATATGTTCAAAAATATCCAAAAGAGGTTTATGCTCTAGCAAATGAATTAACTTTAAATGAACATGGCGATTCAGTTCCAAGATTTTCTTTCTTTTCTATTAGTATCTTAGCACCAGTAATGAATAAACATCCAAAAAAGGTTTCTACTTTGCTTGGGATGACAAAAGAGAACGAAAATGGATTGGTTGTACCAAAATATTCTGCTAAAGAAATAGAGAATATAATTCTCTCAAAAACTTACAATAAAGTTATTAAATAAAATAAGTCAGAGTTAAACTTTTTCGACATCTTTTGTTGTTTGAACACCTTTGGCATCTTTCACTATAAAAGGTCTTACAAAAGCCCAAGTTCCATATAAAGAAGTTAATGCACCCAAAATACCTAAAGATTTGCTTATTTTTGAAAATTTACTCGTAAAAGAACTCAATGTTAATAACGTTGTTCCAGTCATAATTCCAAGATAACCTTTGAAAATCGTTCGAGGAACAAGGATTGAATCTGTCATATCAGCGGAATTTTTTGCCTTGTCATGAAACATTTTTAAAACATCTGTGGAGTTTTTATCTGATGTTTCTTGAGGTTTTGATGATGATGTAAAATTGTTTGTTGTGATTTTTGTTATTCTCATTTTATCCTCTTAATATTTTGATAAATCGCATTATAAATTCTGAAAAGTTCTCTTTTCAAATTGTGCTTGACTGGCATGATGTGTTCTAAAATAACTCGTCTTGTTTTTATTAAAAATTCCCGAGCTTTTAGAGTTTTTGGAAAATATTTTTCATCTATTTCTTTATCTATTTCGTCAACTAATTTTTGGATTTCTGGATTTTTGAGTACAAGATGTTTATTTCTAGAATAAGTTTGAGGGAAATTTACATTTACATCATCAATTATATTTCTAGATATTAACATTCCTGCTGCGGGGTTTTCTTTGCAATTTTGAAGGTACTTAGCGTAGGCTTTTATCCCTTCTTTATCTGGTCTATAATAACTATCCAGTACAAGTTGAGCTTTGTATGCATCATTTTTATACATATTTATTTTTGTATCATTTGGTTTTGTTAAAAAAGACATTTTTACCCCTTACTTAAACTTTAAAACTCCTAAAAATAAAATTTGCTACTTATTGTCTTTTGAAGATATATCATTTTTCTTTTGTAGCTTTTCTTTTTTGTAGTGAAAGCCTGTTTGTATAATATTTTTGCCGAACTTTGATTCTAAGTTATCAAAACATTTTGCTAAATTTTTCTTTTTTGTTTCAAGAGTTGTATCTGAATATAGGCTAAGCTGTTCTGTTCCTTGTTCTCCAATTTTACCTAAATATACTCCAGTACTCCTATATAAAATATTGGGATTGTAAATTTCTTTAAGGAGTTCAACTGCGATATTGGAAATTTCTAGCTCAAAATCTGTTGGAGAAAGTAGGTCTTGGCTCGTTGAAAATACTCTAAAATCTTTTGTCCTTAACATAACTCCAATTTGAAGGCATTTGGTTTCATACTTCCGTAGTTTTCTGCAGGAAGTGTGAATATGTTTATTTAGTTCATTTTTAATGAAATTAAAATCAGATGTAAAAATCCCAAAAGCTCTTGTGTTTTGGATAGATTTGGGAATTCTTTCATCGTTAACAACAGGGGAAACCATTCTTCCTGTTAGTTCGTGTTTCATTTCGAGTCCGTGTATCCCAATTTTTGAATCGAGCCATTTATCTTGTTTTTGAACTAGTTCTTCTGCTGTGATAATTCCATTTTGTTTTAATCGGGTTGTTAATCTGTGACCTATTCCCCAAATTTCTTCAATTCTTGTGTTTTTAAGTTCTTTTATAATTTTTCTTTTTCCGATTAGATAAACTCCATCTGATTTGTATTTTGCTTTATCTGAACCGAGTTTTGCGAGTGTTTTTGTTGAACTTACTCCAATTGAAACTGGAATATCAGCTTCTTCCAGAATTTTTAATTTTAAATATTTTGCGAGGCTATAATAATTCTTTTTATATAATTTTGTTAGTCCCGTGAAGTCAACAAAGGCTTCATCTATTGAATAAACTTGAACGTATGGGCTAAAGTCTTTCAGAATACTCATAACTTCATTTGAAACTTTTGCGTAATAATCGTGGTCTGCAACTATATAGATTGCTTTTTGGTGTTCTTTTTTGGCAATAAAAAAAGGCTCTCCCATTTTTATCCCCATTTTCTTTGCTTCTTTAGAACGAGAAATAACACAGCCTTCACTGTTTGAAAGAACACAAACTGGTTGTTTTTTCAGTTTTTGATTTCTTTTTTGTTCACACGATACAAAAAACGAATCGCAATCTACTAATGCTATAACCTTTTGTTTATTCATAGTTTAAGTATTTATCATCTTTATGTCTTAGTCAAATCAATTTCAATCTTCGTAATAAAACTATATAATTTGGCAAAAAATATCTTGCTGTTTTTTTACACATAGTATATTATTAAATTTGAAAGTAGGTAGAAGAAATGAAATCTAAAAACGAAAAATATATTTATCCACAAAAGTCAAAATTAAGACAAATCAGTATTGCTGATATAGATGTGGAACTTCCAGATTTGAAAAATATCTTTGAACCAAAAGCGGTTGTTATTGCAAAGTGGATGTGTTCTTGGATTGAACAAGGTTTGAAATCTGGAAAGATTTTAGTGAATGATGTAATTCCTTCTAAGGCTGATTTTGCGTATCTTTTAGGTGTTAGTGTTGGTACAATGCAAAATTCTTTCAGACAAATAGAAGATTTGGGTTATGTTGAGTCAAAACAATGTGTAGGAACTCTTGTTCGTGATTATACAAAGCCTTCTTCAAATGTTAGAAAATTAACTTCAAAAAGAGAATTAGCTGCTGAAGCTATTAAAAGATATATTTTGTCAGATGGATTTAAAAAAGGTTCAAAAATTCCATCATCAAGAACAATTTCGACTATAATTAACTTTTCTCCAAATACAACTAGAATGGCATTGGATTACTTAGCTTATCAAGGTATTCTTGAACATATGTGTCAAAATCCAAAAGACCAAGGCTGGAGAGTTGTGACTGTTGATTTTGAACTTAAACCAGTTGTAAAACCTTCTGAAACTGAAACTTTAGTTGATATGGTTGTTAAGGACTTGGAAAAATATATCAATGGAAATTTAAAAATAGGAGATAAAATGCCTTCTCATTCCGTTTTAGCAAATGCATTGAAAACAAGTGTTAAAACTGTTCATGATGCGTTGAAAGTGTTGATTGATAGAGGAATATTACTTCCTAGAAGAGGTCGTTATGGTACATCTGTAATCAAACTTCCAAATTCTTCCGCTTCTTCATTCAAACCAGAAACGTCAATATTTGCATCTGCTCAAGAAACGGCATTTTATCATTACGAAAAAACTCAAAATCATTTAAAAAAAATGATTGCCCAAGATTATGAAATTGGGGATAAATTACCTTCAATTTTAGAATTGTCAAAAAGTTTAGATTTAAGCCCAAATACAATTAGAAAAGCTTTTCATAATCTTGCAAAAGAAGGATATTTAGTTTTTTCAAGAGGTCGTTATGGTGGAACATTTGTAATTGATATTCCAGAAATTGAATCTCAAACATTCAAATGGCTTGCTGTTAACCCTGCTTTTGCGAAAGAATATCAAACAGAAAATTAAGTAAGTGTAGTATTAACAATGACAGAAATGACTTTTTACCCAGTTAATAACAATATAAATATACAATCTAGTAGTGTTTTTAATTCTTATTTACCTCGCAAAAACACGGAATTTTCATCGAAAACTAATTATAGGGTAAGATCTTATAACCGTGATATTTCTAAGGAAGATAAGACAAAAGCTCTTATTGGTTCAACAATTGGTACTATTATTCCAATTTTATTTATGATGAAAAAACAAAATGTGAAAAATCCATTAAAGTTAAAATATGGAATGTGGGATATGATAAATACTGCTGCGGGTTCAATTATTGGAGGCGTAGGTCTTGGGCTAATTGGAGAGAAAAAAGAGGTTCAAAAGAATAGATTAAAAGAGGGATTGTTCCAATTTATGAACGCATCTATTCCAACTTGGATAGTTGGAGGAGTTGTTAGTCTTTGTGAAAACAGTGAAAAATATAACAATAAATGGAATAAAATATTATCCGTTGCTGGTGGGCTTTTGGTCGGAATGTATGGCTCTGCTGCATTGTCAAATTTGATAACCGACCCTAAAGATAAATACCCTGATAGAAAACTTTCTGCAAAAGATGCCTTAGCTAACATTGATGATGGTATCGGTGCTCTTGCTTTGGCAAAATTCCCAATAATCGAAAAATTAAATATCGGAAGATTTTTACCAATTATTTATACTGCTTGCGGATATCGAGCTGGACAAAGTAATTAGGTTGCGAATATTTTTAATTGTAAATAATGCTCAATATTTTTGACATGCTCCTACTTGTCCTGCAATAATAGAATATACGCTATACTCGGGTAGAAATATGTACATAAAGCAGTTAGAAATAGATAATTTTAAATCATTCGCGAATAAAACAGACATCCCCCTCTTGAGAGGTTTTACGACGGTTTCTGGTCCAAATGGGTCAGGGAAAAGTAATATTATTGACAGTGTGATGTTTGCACTTGGTCTTAGGACTGGTAGTGCATTACGTATTGAAAATTTGTCAGATTTTATTACGACCTTCAATAATAAAAATGAAGCTTCTGTAAAAGTTATATTTGGAGATGTAGATGGTGCTGGCGAATTGTCTGTGATGCGTCGTATTAGAAAGACTAATCAAGGATATGCGAGTACTTATTATTTGAATGATAAGATTGATACATTGACAAATATACGTAGCATTTTAGAAAAATATAATATTACTCCTAATAGTTATAATGTTATGATGCAAGGTGACGTTACTAGTATTGTAATGTGTTCTTCTAAAGTTCGTCGTGGCATTATTGATGAGATTGCTGGAGTTGCTGATTTCGATAGACGAATAGATCAAGCAACAAATGAATTAAAAACTGTTGAACAACGTGTTGAAGCTGCTTCGTTAATTCTTACTGAGGTTGAAAAAACTTTAGAACAATTGAAGGCAGAGCGTGAAGTTGCGTTGAAGTATAAAAAGTTGCAAGAAGAAAAATCAGGGCTTGAATCTCAAGTTAGTACTGTAAAATTCTTTGACTTGAGAAGAATTTTAGAACTTGCTCATGATAACATTCTTCAATCTAATAAAAAACTTAAAGAAGAACAGTTAAACAAAAAAGATTTAGATGAAAAAATTAAACTTATAACTGAAAAATATAAAGAACTTGATGCGAAGTTAAAAGAACAAGGTGAGGATGAACGTAACAAGTTAAAAGATTCTCAAAGTAATTTGTCTGCACGGATTCAAACAAAGAAAAACGCAATTGATTATTCCCAAACTCAAATTCAAAAAGGTTTGCAATCAATTGAAAACGCAAAAAATGGTATTGAATCTTACAAAAAGAAAATTGAAGATGAAAGACTTAATATAAAACTTTCGCATGACAAAATTGGTATTATTGAAACTCAATTAAAAGAGAAAAAGGCTGAATTAGCTAAAAAATTAGAAGATATTTCTGGATTGAGTTCTACGGCTGATAAATACATTCAAGAACGTAATGATGTTTCTCGTTCATTAGATTCTTTAAAGGATAAAGATAACGAACTTTTAAAGACTTCTTTACCTAAAGAAAGCGAGTTAAAAACTCTAAAAAAAGAAATAGAAGATGCAAAATTGTTCGTTGAGAATGCCGAAAAGGCAAAAGCTAATTTTGGAGATACAAAGTCTTTAAAAGAAATGCAAGTTTCTGATTTGAAAAAAGAGATGGACGAATTGAAAGAAATTCAGACCTCTACGATGAAAGAACTTGATGATGCTAAAACTTCTATCGAGGATTTCGATCACGATTTAAGGGCTGCTCTCCGCAGATTTTCAGAAATGGAAGCTCAGAGAAGAGTTATGTCGGCATCTGGTTCTTCTTTACCAATAACAACCGTTATGAATGCGAATTTAGAAGGCGTTCACGCTCCTTTAATGCAATTAGGCACAGTAGATGAAGAGTATTCTTTAGCTCTAGATGTTGCATTTGGAGGACGACTTGCTCATATTGTTGTTGATGATCCGCATGCAGCGTATATTGCAATGGAATTATTAAATTCTTCAAAATCTGGTAGAGCAACTTTCATTCCTTTGAACAAAATTAAAAAAGCTCCAACAAAACTTCAATTGCCGAAAAATAGAGGAGTTATCGATTTTGCGATAAACTTAGTTGATTTTGAAGATATTTATTTAGATGCGTTTTTCTATGCAGTTGGCGATACCTTGATTGTTGAGGATGCTGAGTCTGCTGAACCATTGATGGGTAAGTATAGAATGGTTACTTTAGATGGTAAGTTGTATGAAAAATCTTCTGCTATTACAGGTGGTTATGTTAAAAAATCAATGTTCGGCTTTGGACAAAATGATGATAAAGAGCTTGAACGTGCAAAATCTAAATTGGATGATTTGCAAAAGAAATATGATCAAGCTTGTATAAAGCGTAAAGAGTTGGAAGATAAATTGGATAAAATTCGTGTTTCTTATTCAAATTCTTCTACTGAATATTCAAAAGCGAAGATTGAATTGTCAAATATGACCTCTCAGTTTGAAAATAGTCAAAATTTACTTGAAACAAAGAGAACTTTTATTTCTGAGAATGAACCAAAAATTGATAAGTTAAATGCTGAGCTTGATAAAATTGAGCTTAAACGAGTTGAGTTGGCTGATGAAATTCAAAAATCACAAGATAAGTTAGCCGAACTTGATAGTTTGCTTAATGACAAAGATTTAAAAGACTTGAAAGAAAAAACACAAGGTATTGAGGATGAAATTCGTCATTTGAATACAAATTTGATGAATGTAAATAGTGAAATTCAAAGTTTTGAAAACACTATCAAATTTAACGAACAATTGATTACATCAAAACAGGATGATATTAAGAATACTTTGAAGAATAACGAATCCTTAGAAAAAGATCAGGAAACTTGTAAGGCTGAAATCGTTCAATTAGAGGAACAATTAAATATCCTATCTGATAAAATTGCTGTAATTGATGAAAAAATTGGTGAACTTGTGAAACAGAAAGACGAAATTCATAATAGTCTGGTTGAATTGCAAACCAATAGTGCAGTCAAGGCATCCGAAATTGATAGAATTAATGAACAAATAGAATCTTTCAAGGCTAGACGTCGTGAACTAGAACCTCAATTGAAAGAGGCTTCTGAGGTTTTGACAAATTCTGGTGTCGATGTTGAAAAATTAGAACCTGTTCAAATATCAATTGATGAATTGAATGCAAAAATTCAACGTCTTGATAAGAGAATGCAAGAACTTGGGGATGTAAATATGCGTGCAATTGTTTCTTATGAAGAAAAGGCGGCACGTAAAGAAGAACTTGATACTCAAATTAATACTTTATCTACTGAACGTCAGTCTATTTTAGATAAGATGAATGGTTTTGAACAACAGAAAAAAGAAGCATTTATGACTACTTTTACAGCCATAAATGAAAACTTCAAAGATATTTATCACCAATTATCTGAAGGTGAAGGTCGTTTGATTTTAGAAAATGAAAAAGACCCTCTTTCTGCTGGCATGACAATTGAAGCAAAACCAAGAGATAAAACTTCGAATAACAAGTTAGGTGCTTTATCTGGTGGGGAAAAAGCTTTGACGGCTCTTGCATTAGTATTTTCTATTCAGAAATATCTTCCAGCTCCGTTTTATGCACTAGATGAGGTTGATGCAAGTTTAGATACAATGAACGTTGAAAGAATTGCTGATATGGTAAAAAAACAATCTGCGGATACTCAGTTTATTGTAGTTAGTCACCGTCGTCCAATGATTGAAGCTGCAAGTAGAACAATTGGTGTTACTCAGAAAGAAAAAGGTAAAACAAAAGTTACAGGTGTTAAACTAAGAGAAGACAATGATGAACAATAATCTTATAAATGCTGAAGATTTAGAATCTTCTATATTAGGTGAAAATAAGGAATTCGATTCCAATGATGGTATCGGGATTCTTGTTGATATGGCGAAACAAGGTAAGATTGACCCTTGGCATATTGATATTCTTGATGTAACTGAAAAATATCTTCAACGTATGATTGAATTGAAATCTCTTAATTTAAGGGTTGCATCTAGAACTCTTTTGTTTGCTTCAATTTTGTGCCGTTTGCAATCAAATGTCCTTGCGGGGTTATCTTTGGAGGATTTTAAAGATGAACCTCAAGATGATGTTATATATGACGATGACGGGTTTATTGTTGAATACCCTGAAGATAGTGAGTTTATTCCTACAAGTAACGTTGTAAGTTTTGATGAAGCTCTTCAAAGAAGAACAAGTATTCGATTAAATCGTAACCGTGTTGTAACATTGAAGGATTTGATTAAACAGTTAGAGTTTTATGAAAAACTAGAAAAAAGGGCATCTATTAAAAGTGCTCACGAAAGAGCAAAACGCCATGTTCGAAACTATTCTCGTTTAACTCCAGAAGAAATTGTTTCAATGGCTCACGAAGAATATATTGAAGAAGCTGTTTTAAAGCTAAAAGATAATTTGGAACAAATTTTTGCTCGTGAAGACAAAATTGAATTGAATGAGTTAACTATGCTCGGAATGGATAAAATTAGTGCGTATTTGGCATTACTATTCTTGAGTAGAGATACAGATTATGAGTTAGAACAAAAAGAGTTCTATTCTGATTTATATGTAGTAAAAGGCGGTAAAAAAGATGCAGAATCTGAAGTCTAGAATTGAAGCCGTTCTTTTTGTTACGGCAAAAGCTTTGTCATTAGAAGAAATTGCAACATATTTGGATGTTGAACCAGAAGAAATTGAAGAATCTATTTTGGAATTGATTATGGATTATGCTTCAAGGGATGGAGCTTTAGAAATTGATGATGAAAATGGTTATATATTGCAGGTAAAAGAGGATTATTCTGATATTGTTGAAAAGATTTGTCCGATTGATTTATCTCCTGCGGTTTTGAGAACATTACTTGTCATTGCTTTGAAAGAACCTATTCGTCAGACAGAGTTGGTGAGATTGCGTTCTGCGGCTTATGAACATGTCGCTGAATTGGTTGAAAAGGGCTTAGTTTCAAAACATAAAGATAAAAATGGTAGAAGTATCAATGTGAAGACAACGGCTAAATTTGCTGAATATTTTAAATTGAAAGGTGATACGAGAGCCTTGGCTCAGCAGTTGGAAAAAGATTTGGCGGAAAAGAATAATGCGTAAATTTTTGTTGTTTGTCCTATTTGTTGTTTTAGTTATTTTTATGTTATACAAATCTCCTATGGTTGGGTCATATTATTATGGACAAGCTAAAAAGGTTTATGATAGCGGAAAATATGAACAATCAATTCCATTATTTGAAAAATCATTATTTGCTACTCCTAATAATTTAGTTGCAAGATATTATTATGTTTTAGCGTTGTCAAAAGCAAAACCGACATATTCTATTCAAAAGAAATTGTATGAAATGGGTAATTCTAAAAAGGATGATGAAGCGAAAAAATATGCTCGCTATCAAGCTGTTGCTTTAAGGCATAAATTGCTTGCAGGAGTTGAAAATAGTTATATTCTAAATGCAGCTCAAGGAAATGATATTCTTCGTTGGGATATAAAATCTTTTCCTTTAAAAGTATATTTTGAAAATTCAAACTCTGTGCCAAGATATTATATTTCAAATATTCAAAGGGCAATGAATCAATGGACAGAAAGGACAAATTTTGTAAAATTTAATACTGTGCAAAGTGAACAAGGTGCAGATATTGTTATTAGATTTTTGGATATTCCTTCTGATGTTTGTTCTGATGGAGTGTGCAAATATACTGTTGCTTATACCGATCCAGTTATTTCTTCTGACAAATTATTAAAAAGAATGAATTTGACATTCTATAAAACTAACCCACGTAATGAAAATTTTTCTGAATTAGAGGTTTATAATACTGCGTTACATGAATTAGGTCATACATTGGGTTTGATGGGACATAGTGATAATCCTTCAGATTTGATGTTTGCATCAAATGAAAATAATCAGGGTGTGTATGCAATTCACCGTTCTGATTTTCAGTATTTGACGATGCGAGATTTAAAGACTCTTGCTTTGCTATATCGTTTGGAACCAACAATTTCTAATGTAAAGAATCTTCATAGTGAGAATTTTTATTATCCCCCTTTGATTTTGGGTAGTGAAGATGCGAGGTTACAAAGAAAGCTTGCAGAGTTTGAAAAATATACTAAAGAATATCCAACATTTGCTTCTGGGTATATAAATTTAGCCTCTGTTTATGTTGATATGGGCGATTTTAATTCCGCATTAGAGAAATTAAATATTGCAAGTTCTTTAGCTAAAACTCAAGACGAAAATTATCTTATCGCATATAATCGTGCAGTAATTTATTATAATATGCAGAAAACTCAAGAAGCAATGCAATATGCAACAGAAGCTAAATCCATCAAAGATGATGAATATATCAATCAATTAATTTCTGATATTCAGAATTTGAAATAAGTTTTTTACACAACTAAAACCGTATGTGTTCCTAATTTTTCAAAAACTCTAACGATTTTAGCTGCCGTACTTTTTAGAAATGACCAACGCATTTGATAAAGCTATACCTCCAGGTTGATATGGATGATTAACAATTTGTCCATTTACGTACATTACGGTAGAACCTCCTCCATCTAGGTTGATTGCATTTGTACAACCTAATGACTTCATAAAACTAGCAAGTTCTGTTAATGTCAAACCGATAGAACTGCCTTCTCTTCCGTCAACTGCAACAAGAATTAGGTCGTTGTCTTTGGTATAACCAATTGCCGTTCTTGGGTTTCGTCCCCCGATAGATTGAAGTTTTTGGGCAGTCATATCGATATATATTTGGTTATCCTTAACTAAGTAAGGTCCTCCGCTAATTATGTGCTTTACGTTATCCCATTTTGGATTTGTTCCCATTTGTAAATTTACAGATTTTGCTCCAAAAAGTTTTCCTAATTGTGCTTTTGGTCCAACTAAGACGTATCCATTTTCTGGAATAGGAAGAGGATTGGCGGATGCTGCCGTAATTTTATTCCCAACTATTTGAAGTTGGACACCGTACTTCGGAGAAGTTGGAGCGTATTTCCCCCAATCCCTTGTATAAGCTAAAACGTATGAGGATAACATTCTTGGTTGATTTATGTTGTCAATTTTAATAATTTCATTATTACCGTAAATTTTTGCATTTAATCTAACTCTTCCAACATCGTAGCCGTTTTCAAAAATTCCAAGTGCAACTCTATCATATATTGGGCCAGTATAAATTTTTCCATTTATCATTAATGTTCCAAGAGGTACTCCCGTTTGAGGTTTGAAAAATCCTCCGTTTATTGCAACAACAGAATTTGTTTTTTGTGCAATTGTTCTCACTGTTCTTTTGTTCGGAAGGGTTACTGATGCAATTGCAGGTTTAACTTCGTAATTTTGTGCAACTTCTTGGTTTACTTCTACAACATTAATTCTTACTGGCTTCCCATTGTAATATTTAACCATTCTAACGTGCTTAATTCCATCCGCAACGGTTGTAACTTTTAAGCCTCTATATTTTTGATTTATTCGTTCGTTAAATTTTTCTTTTTTTAATTCAGGGTTTACTCCTTCTTTTACATATTCGGTCATTTGAATTAGGGTGTTTGTATTCACTGCTTTATTTGCAATAAAATCATTTGCAAAAATTGGTGGCTGAAAAATGGTATGTGTAAGGACTAAAATAGAGAATAGCGAAAGCGTTAGTACATATTCGCAAGTCCTAAACGGAATGAAGTATTCAATTTTTTTGATTAGCGTATCCATAGTGTCACCCAAGATTATAAGTAACGGATACCTTTTTGTTTTTAGAGTGGGGTGGGGAATAACACTCGTCAGAGACCTATGAGGGCTAATAGGGTGTTCCTACTATTATTGTAACATATTTTTACAATTTCTTCAATCCTTTTAGTAATAAGGGTTTTACATTTCTAAATAGTGGCAAATGTACACTATTTTTATTTTTTAACCTATTAAAAACGAGCCAAATTTTTGTAAAAATCCGACTCGTTTATGTATTAATTCTTCATAATGTTTAGTGAACTATTTTTAAAAATCTTTGAATAATTTGAACTAAATTTTTAGAGTTATTTCCTTCGACAGCTTCTACGATAGCTACTGGCTTATTTGTTCCCCTAGAAACATTAAAAGTTGCGTGTTCGTTGTTTCTCAATACGCTTAATTGAGCTTCTTTCCCGAATTTAGTTTCTTTGAAGATGAAATTAGTTTTGCCAACTGTTCCCATGTATTCACCTAGACTAGATGGCTTTCTGTTTTTAGCTATTTGTAAAAATGCATCCGTAACTAATGATTCTTTGCTTTTCCCGAAAGATATGCTATCAGAAGTTTTTGATGTAAACATTGAATTTTTTCTAGGTTTGCAACAATCGTTTTTTGCAAACTGATTTAAAACTGGAGTATTTGTAATTTTTTGTATTAACATATTCATATCCTCTTTATAAAAAATAATAAATGTATATTTCACACTTATTAAACGTCAAAATATTTTTGATGTCAATGTATAATTTGTAAAATATTGTTTTTCTATTTCAAATAATTTATAACAAGTGAAAAGGAGAATATTATATGGAAAAACTCAATTATAGCTTGGAAAACGGGGGGGGGTAACCTCTTAAATGCTTTAATAACCGTTATTTTAGTGGGTGATAACCGCTTATTCCATTGTGTAGATTTGAAATTAAGGAAGAATAATAATTTATTCCCTCGCCAAGGTGCGGTAGCGTTTGGTTGATTATGTGCTGAACTCATTGGCAATTTCCCATCTCCAAGGGAAGAGGGGGTAGGGGAGAAGGTTTTTCCTTTTGTTAAGATAAAAATTCTGAAATTAATCCAAGAAATAAATTTCAATATCAGTTTACAAAAAGAGTTCATTGGAGTTCCGCAGATAAAATGAATAGTGCCAGCTATATAGAGCCTTATATTTTAAATTGGAATGGAACGGTTGAGCATTTAAAAACAGGTGCAATTGGGGCTTGTAAAAAAGGTTGTACAAATTGTGGTTATTGTACAAAGTTAATCCAACTCAACGGTTGGAAAATACCTAAAGATTATCCGTGGTAAAAACTGGATTAATCAACATCAACTGGTGGGCGTTGGATTTTTTCTATCGCCTCCCTTGCGGTGAATACCAACGTTTCTGGAATATTATCAATGGTTGTTAATTGCCTTAAAACGTCAACTACTCTTTTGAACGCTCTAACAATATCTCCTTCGCCGATTTCTATTTGTTCTGAAACAGTTTCCCATTCTGCTCCTTCAACCCAAAGTTCAATTAGCGAACTGAAATATGGATTTATATATAAAGGTGCTTCAATATCATATTTAGATTGTACTTTTTCGAGTTTTCGTTTTATATTGCGGATTTGATTAAGGGTTTTTCTAACTGGTTCTGAGAACGGAATATAAGGAATTTCTATTCTTAATTCTTCTGTTGTTAGTGCACAAATTACCCCTGCAAGTTGTGAAGGTGTTAAGTTTTCAAGCACCCCAGAGAAAATAATTTCTGCTAAGTACAATTCATTCTCAGAACGAATTTGTGATGTAGTTTTCCCTTTTTCTGTTGGGTAATCGTTCTGAATATAGCCATATTCCTTTAAAACAGCACGATGAGCAATGAATTTGTTCCAGTAAATATCTTTTTGTTTTTCAATTTCTTTTAGTAATTTTTTCTTTTTTGAGTCAATTCGTTTCAAAACTTCAAGATTTTTTGAGTGTTTTTTATATAGTTTACAAGTGTCACAGGCAAAAGTTTGGAGTTTATGCAATTCTTCTTTATTACGTTTGCCAAATTCAACAACTTCTGGTGATAAAGGTCTATGTTTTGATTTTTCTTGTTTAACAATTTTTTTGTAGGTTTGTCTATTTTGGACATACAAAAATCTTAACTTGTCATATTCAAGCATTTTGTCATCAGATAATTTGTTTGGACAAATAAAAGAACGTTCCTCTATTTCCTTATCATATTGCTCTAATTGGAACAATATAGGTTTAAGTCTATAATCGGATGAATAATAGCCGAAACTTTTTAGAATGAGTTCTTTTGATTCTTCAAGATTAAATCTTTGCAACAAGTTTAGAACCATTGAATAGCTTGGAGAAAATTTACTTTCTAAAGGATTAGAATCACTTAGAACTAGTTCTGCTACTTCCTCTGGAGTTTGGAAAGGTGTTCCAACAACTGTTACATAGCCAACTTCGTCCATTCCTCGTCGTCCAGCTCTTCCTGACATTTGTAAAAATTCATTAGCTGTTAACATTCTGTGTCCAGAATCGGTTCTTTTGCTCGTTGAACTGATAACAGTTGATCTTGCAGGCATATTTATTCCAGCCGCAAGAGTTTCTGTTGCAAATACAACTTTAATAAGCCCTTTTTGAAAAAGTTTTTCTACTAAATTCTTCCATGCTGGTAATAATCCTGCGTGGTGAGATGCAACACCTTGAATTAAGTATTCAATATGTTTGTTTCCATATAAATGAGGGTTTTCAGCAATAAATTCTTCAATAAAAGCTTTTATTTCTTCCTGTTCTTTTCTCGTATTTAATCCCAGTCCAGAACATTTTTCCATTTGTTCATCACATTTTTTTCTGGAAAAAGTGAAATAAATTGCTGGTAACATGTCGTTATCTGCTAAGTTCTGAATTATCTGTTTGACATATGTTTTTTTTCTTTTATCTTTCCCTCTTGCCCATTGTGGTTTTTCTGGTTTTATCTTGTTATTTAATTTCCCATCTGGGGTTAAAAGTGGAAGTAATTTATACGGTTGAGAACTATCAAAATAGAAAAATCTCAAAGGCACTGGTCTAAAATCTGTGTTAACAAGTTTTGTTTTTGAGTGTACTGTATTAATCCAATTTGTTAGTTCATCGCAATTTGCGACAGTTGCGGAAAGTGCAATAATTTGAATGTTGGTTGGACAATAGATTATACTTTCTTCCCAAACTGTTCCTCTTTGTTCATCATTCATATAATGGACTTCGTCAAGAACAACATATCGAACATCTTTAAGGTTGTCTGCAACGGCTCCAAAGTTTGTTCCGTATAGCATATTTCTAAATACTTCAGTTGTCATTATGACAATTTGGGCTCCTCTATTAATAGAAGTATCTCCTGTTAGAAGTCCAACTTTATCGGCTCCATACTGCTCACAAAAGTCGTAAAATTTTTGATTTGATAATGCTTTTAGCGGTGTTGTGTAAAAAATTCTGCAACCTTGTTTTAGTGCATTATTTATAGCGTGTTGTGCAATAACTGTTTTCCCCGCTCCTGTTGGGGCACAAACTACAACACTTTCTCCGTTATCAATAATTTCACACGCTTCTTTTTGAAAATCGTCCAGTTCAAATGGGAATTCGCTCATCTTTTTTTACCTATAAATGCTATTCTATTTATAATTATAACATATTGTTCAAGATATTTAAAGATTATTCAAAAACTTCTTGTTTGTAAAATTTAGTAACAAAATATTTGACAAATTGCTACTTATGTAATATAAAT
>ERZ1031719.47-NODE-47-length-68351-cov-9.348278_pt1 | contig 68351 bp, 63 predicted proteins | sample MGYA00516702_ERZ1031719 | MGnify/ENA primary metagenome ERZ1031719 (study PRJEB33719, sample SAMN04261227) | wastewater metagenome | biome: rural village; feature: human; material: feces | host: Homo sapiens | place: El Salvador | collected 2013-01-07 ...
AATTGCGTAGTTAATCATTCTTTTTTCTACAATATTCTATAAATTCATTATAATTATTAAATAATGAACTATTATTTTCCAAAGCCTTTAAACTCATATCATAATTTCCCATAAAGTTCATTTTTCTTTCAAATTCGGGTATTAAATCATGACTATTCTGTTTAAATAAGAAAAAATACTCATCTAACTTACTTTCTTCTGGATATTTCCCAAATCTTTTTTCGTAACTTAAAACATATTTAACCGCTTCATCAAGTTGGCTTTTCACGCGCTTATTTTTAAACTCTTCCAATGACATTATTTTTCTAGCAGGATTTCCAGCATATACAGAATTAGAGTCTACATTCCCACTTACAACAGCATTTGCGCCGATAATTACATTATCACCGATATGTGCTCCTCCAAGAATCGTCGCACCCCAGCCAATAAAAACATTATCACCTATCACTGTTTCTTGTTGGTTTCCCAAAATTTCACCATATACTGACTTGATAATAGACCAGCTATAGTCATGCGTCAATATAGTAACTGGACCAGTCATTTGAACATTATTCCCAATTCTTAGCATATGAGGATTTTGTATATCAATAGTTGTGTTGAATGGACGATAAATTTTTACTCCTTTTCCAATCTTTACACCAAGATTCTTCAGATACTCTATATAACTGTCACTATCCGCTTTATAGCCCAGTATTTTTCTTTTAATAATTCTTTTAAAATTCAAGTCCTTCCTCCTTGATTTAAACTATCATTGCCAATAACAGAGTCCATTTATTTTTCAGCATATAAAGAAAGATTCTTTGTTTAAAACCAATTTCATTTATTGGATACTCAAATACAGCTCTTTGTACAGTTTCTTCTCTAACTATCTTATTAATTCTAGAAACTATATTTTTTTTCCCCACTTTTTTCTCATTTGCAATACTATACCTGATGTTAACAAAAAATTGTCGTTGTAACCTCTGTAAGGCGTCCTCTCCCAAAAACTCAGATTTTATCTTTTTTTCAAGATAGCTATATAGTTTTGTAAAAGATTGTAAAATTTCAGGTCTATACTTCTGTGTTAACGACCCCGGGGTCACTCGATAGTTGTATTCTGTAGATGGGATAACTCGTACTTTCCTTGAATATTTAAAATATTCTATATCCCATACTATATCTTCTGAAATCAATTCTCTTTCTGAAACGAATCTGAGTTTATTTTCTTTTATTATTTTCATAGAAAACATAACATTCCAAACTGACATTTTTATATTATCATGTCCTTTTGGAGAGGAACCTAATAGTTTAGGGAAAAATTTGTGATATACATCAGTCCCAATATACTCTTCCAATTTATATTTTTCTTCAGACAAAATTCGATTTTCAATATCAATTCTTCTAAAACCACCTACAACAGTATCTGCATTATTTTTATCAATCTCTGATAAAAGATTTGTTATCATCTTTTTACCAACAGTATCATCTGAATCAACAAAAATGATATATTCTCCTCGAGCTTTTTCAATTCCTGTATTTCTGGCAAATCCTAATCCACCATTTTTTTTATGCACAACTTCTATAAATGAGTACTTTTCAGCATATTCATCACAAATTATACCACTGTTATCTGTTGACTCGTCATCAACTATTATTATTTCAATGTCTTTATAATCCTGTTTAATTATACTATCCAGACATTGTCTCAAATATTTTTCCACATTATAAACTGGTACAACTACTGACACTCGCGCCATAAAAACTTATTACTCCTAACGTATAAAAATATTTATATTTTACAATCAATCACTTACTTTTGATATATTCTTTGCAGGAACTCCAACTAAAATTGAGTTTGGTGGGAAACTTTTAGTAACAACTGCATTTGCACCAATCTTAGAGTTTTCTCCTATTACCACCCCACCAATTATTTTAGCTCCTGCACCGATATCAACATTATCTCCAATAATAGGACATTGTTCTGCATTTTTACCCGAGCCTTTGTTACCGATAGTTACTTGTTGTCTGATAATAACGCCTTCTCCCAAAGTTGCACCACCACTAATCACTATCCCGTATGGATGAAATAATATAATATTATCACTGATACTTTGTGAAGCATGTAATTCAGTACCAAAAAAACCTATTACAAATATGGCATTTAAAATTTTATATATTCCCATAATTAATCTTATGATAAAGAGTTAACTGCCCTACATGTTTTTTACCATATTTAAAAATTGAAATTATTAATTGAGCTTTCTTATCATTTTTCATTTTCATCATTATATATATCTTCAAGTTGCCTTACTGTATTATCAATATCATATTCAAAAATTTGATTCCTATGATTTTCATAATAATTTGATCTATTTGACTTTAATTTTTTTCTTAAGTCAACAACCGCTACAGGCTTATCTACATGATAATCTACATGATAATCTACATGATAATCTACAAATTCAACACTACATCCTTCCTTTTCTAAAAGCTTTCTGAGTGCATAGACTTGTAAGAAAGATCCATAATTAGCAATTCGCTGCATTGACATTATTCCAACTTTTTTCATAATTCTCCTTATTTGAACATATTTCCAACTTCAATTTTAAACCTTTTATTAAATGTTTCATTGTTTGAAACTGCCATAGTAACATCTGTAAAGTTAGTTCTTAAATAATTTTGCAATTCACTAATTTCTTCTACGACAACGATACTTCCAAATCGTTCAGAAACCTGTTCAGCAAACTCAAGCTGATGATCATTTACATGCTCTCCAAACTTTTCCTGTCTTGGAACAACAATCGGTTTTTTTCCTTTAGCAATTGCTCCCATGAATGTCGCTGGACCACCATGCGTGATAATAATATCTGCACGATTCATGTAATCTTCCATTTCAGAATAAGAAATAATATTTTTCCAGTCACAGTATTGAGGCTCATAAGTTGAAAAACCTGTCTGAATAAAAACCTCATCTGTAATAATACCTTCTTTTTTTAAACGATCAACTTCCTTAATAAGCCTATTAAAGGGCTGTTCATGAGTTCCAACTGTAACAAAAATCATTAAAAAATACTCCCCAGATTAATAGCTTTGGGATAGACAGTTTTCATCTCCTCCCACTGAACAATAAATTTATCTGTCACTGGATAAACCAACTTTCCAGTCACAGTCGGTTTATCTATTCTATCAAATACTTCGATATAAACCGTTTTCGCTCCAAACAGTTTACCCAGATAAAAAAATGGAACTGCTACCGCTGCTCCTGATGAAATAATAACGTCAGGTTTTTCTTTTCTTAAAATTTCAAGTGCTAAGAAAGTGTTCTTTACCAAATTTTTAAAATTTCTGTTAGTCGGAAAATAACACGGATAAAATTTTTCATCACTTAACACACTTCTTGCGTCTTCTTTATCAAATGTAACCCAGAAACGGCTATGTTCACTCCAAAAGGGTTTTAGCATATTCAAATGTGCCAAATGTCCACCAGAAGAACCTACTAAACAAACTTTCATAATATACTCTACTTACTTCCCTCTCTTTTTAGTACGACTCCAAATGTTTTGGCAATAATTTTAATATCTTCACTGATGCTCCAGTTTTGGATATACTTCATATCAAGTGCTACGACTTCTTCAAAGTCGGTAATGTCACTACGACCGCTAACTTGCCATAAGCCAGTGATTCCTGGTTTGGTTGTTAAGCGTTTGAAATGATGTAACTCATAGTGATGATACTCATCAAGCGTTGGTGGACGCGTGCCCACAACAGACATTTCACCTTTTAGGACATTAATAAATTGTGGTAATTCATCAAGTGACCAATCACGTAACTTATGTCCAAATGGGAAGATACGAGGGTCATCTTCCATCTTAAACATTAAGTCAGTATCCAAATCATTTTGCGCTAGTAATTCTTTTTTGCGTTCTTCGGCATCGGTGTACATGCTTCTAAATTTGTAAATTTCAAAAACTTTACCATTTTTACCAACACGTTTTTGTTTAAAGATTAGAGGTCCTGGTGATTGTTTCTTGACTATCGGGGCAATAATAATAGCTACAATCCCAGTAATCACTAAGCCAACTAAAGCCATTGCAATATCCATAAGACGTTTTAAAGCAATCTGACGGAATTTTACAATATTGAATGCTGTCGTTATGAAGGTCGTATCGCCTAATTTTTTTAGAACACTATTTCCAACATAGAAGTCCGAATAATTCCCAACAGCTACTGTTGTTGGAATTCCTAACAATTTTAAGCAATGAGCAAATTCTGTAAAATCATCTTGGTGATTTTTGGCAACAAATATCTCGTCAACTTGGTGATTTGCCACAAAATCCCTAACTTCTTTAGTACTTTTTAAGATAGGCTGTGAAATGTCAGGATTATCACGACGACTGATATAAGCAGCGATATGGTAATTGGAATTGTTAAGGTCTTTAGTGACCTCCTTGTCATTTTTAAAATCTGTAACAAAGAGAATCTCTTTAGTAATAGGTGTATGGCTTCTAAAAAGATTTTTTGCTATAATTCGTCCAATAAATACAAACAGCGCTACTAAAATAAAAATTTGCCCCAAGAAGAAATAAGACATCTGTGAAATGTCATGGATAAAACGAATTTTTCCAAGTATCAGTACAAAAGTAAATAAAACTAAAACTTTCATACCATAAATCACAGATGCTTTTAATTCTTTTAAATAACCACGATTTGTAATTGAAGAGTATTCATCGCTCAAAACACCAACAATCACAATTAAAATCCCAAAAACAACTGCAAAGAATTTACTATCAAAAAAATGATAAGGATAAAATTGTGCTAAGATGAGGTAACTTACCACTAAAGCTATAATATCCGACACAAGGTAATAAACTTTCTTTTTCGAATCTTCGCTATACATATAACTCCCTGTTCCCTACTCTAAGGTAAAAGTATCAGCTATTTTTTTCGTTTACCTCTACCAATTTTTGTTTTTTCTTCACTTTTTCCATAATTACCATAACTACCGTACCCACCGTAACTACCATATGAACCATACTTATCTAAGTGAATATCATATTTATTCAAAATAACGCCAAGGAAAACTGAACCACTTTGTTCTAGTTGTTCTTTTAGTTTCGTAATCGTACGGCGTTTATCAGCTCCCGCTTTTACTACAAGCAAGCTAGCATCTGAATGGTGTGCTAGGATAGCAGCATCAATAACCAAACCAAGCGGTGGTGTATCAATGATAACATAGTCGTAAAGTCCACGAACAGTTTCAATCATCGATTTGAAGTTATCATTTTGAATCAATGATGTTGGATTTGGTGGGACTTGCCCAGCAGGAATAATCATCAAATTATCAATACTTGTGTCACAAATAACATCTGACAACTCTGCATTTCCAGACAAGAAACTTGTCAACCCCTGATAACGTTCATTAGATTTAAACGTTCCTGACATGACTGAATTACGTGTATCTGCATCAATCAAAAGCGTTCGAAAACCTGCCTTTGCAAAAGAGATAGCAAGGTTAACAGACGTTGTTGATTTTCCTTCGCCAGTTTGAGCTGAAGTCAACGTAATGACTTTTAAATCACGTCCACTAAATTGAATATTGGTACGGATAGAATTGTAATATTCTTCCAATGATTTAATCATTTGAGCTTTAGCTCTAACTAATTCTAATTGTGGCATTACAATTTTTCTCCTTATAATTTATCAATATCTGGTACAACTCCTAAAAGTGTCATACCAAGTGTTTCTTCGATATCTTCTGGACGACGTACACGATCATCAAGTACTTCTGCTACCAAGATTCCTATGATAGCTAAGAAAACTCCAGCTAAAGCACCAATAACAGCATTTTTCTTAACATTTGGTGATGATGGGTGGCTTGGTTTTGTCGCAGATTCAAGGGTTGTCACGTCATCAACTTTTGTAACAGCTTTGATCTTTTCAGCCGCAACTTCACGAACAGTATTTGCAATATCACAAGCTCTTTGTGCATCCGTATCAGTCACAGAAATTGAAATAACACGAGTATCTGTTGGGATAGTTACCGCAATCTCTTTAGAAAGTTCACCAGTAGATATTGAGAGCTTTTCTTGGTCGATAACTGATGACAAGACTTCACTTGATGTGATAACTTCCTTGTAGTCGTTAACCAAGTAAGAACCAGCTTGAAGGTCTTGGTTCGTAAGAGTTGCATCACTACTTCGGCTGACAACATAGATACGTGTTGTCGAAGTATATTTTGGTTTAATGAAGAAAACACTACCTAATAAAGCAATTGTCCCAACAAGAAGACCAACAAATACGATAAAGAATTTTTTAATCCATAACTTTCTTAGCAAGTAGAGAACGTCAATTTCGATACTTGCATTATCATTTGTGTTCATATATACTCCTATAAATCTTTATTTTCTAATAAGGTTTTAGCATTTCCTTCAAAAAGGTTATAAGCTCGCTTGCTTCCAAAATCTTTCATGATGATTTCTCGTGCCTGATCCATATAAGGCGGACGAGCATTTAGATTATGCATGTCACTAGAAACGATATGAACTAAGTTCTTATCTAAGAAATAGCGTGCACGTTTTTTAAAGACACGGTATTTATCTCCAAAAAGCTTTGGTTTTAAGACATGGGCGCTGTTAATCTGAGTATAGCAGCCCATATTAATCAACTCTCGCACGCGCTCCTCGTTATTTTCAAGAGCATTGTAACGTTCGATGTGAGCGATAATTGGAGTAACTCCATGCATAAGAACTTTACTAAGTCCTGTATGGATTTCCTTCCATGGAGTTGTCATACTAAACTCTATTAAAGCAAAATGCGTATCATTCATGCGAGGAACTTTATGCCCATCTAGTTTTTCAAGCAGCGCATTATTATAGTAGAGTTCTCCACCATATAAGATTTCTAAATCCTTAAACTTAGCTTCTGCGGCCTCTTTAACCTGCTTAAAGTTTGTCCAAATCTTCTCTTCTGGTGTTTTAAACAAATCAGGTCTTCTGTGAGAGGTTGAAACAATAGTTCTTACCCCTTGGCGATAATTTTCGCCAATCAAAGCTAAACTTTCTTCTATAGTAGATGGTCCGTCATCCACATCAAAGACAATGTGTGAGTGAATATCTATCATCTAACTTACTTACCTTCCATGACATCCTTGATGGCTTGCGAAGCTTTTGCCACACTAGCATCATCTAGCTTAATCATATAAAGACTTGATGATGGCATCGCATACGAAGTCAACTCACCAGTAGAACCCGTACCTGCAACTTCTTGTGAGGTAACAGTGAATTTCTTACCTGAGTCCAATTGATTATTGACTAACTTCATCATGGTATCTAATTTCATATCAGTCTGGATAGAATCTTGAACATTCGAAATAATCGTTGAGTAATTAGAAACTGAGTTTAATGAAGTCAATTTGTTAAGGATAGCTTGGATGACCTTCATTTGATTATTACCGCGGTCATAATCTCCATGTTCGAGGCTATAACGTTCACGAACAAAACCAAGAGCTTTATCTGAGTCAAGTGTTACGTTTCCAACTGGAAATTCATAATTACCATGAAGGCTTGTAAAGGCCTGACTATTGTAAACCGTAATACCACCTAGTGCATCAATTAACTTCAAGAAGGAATCAAAGTTAAGGCGATCATAGTAGTCAATGGTGATACCATAGAGATTCTCAAGAGTCTTCTCTGAGGTTTCAACACCATAGATACCAGCGTGGGTCAATTTATCGTATTGATCAGCGCCACCATCTGGAATCTTAACATAAGCATCACGAGGCGTTTCCGTCATCAAGATCTTATGAGTATTCATATTGACTGTTAAGATTAAGTTGACGTCTGAACGCGATACGGTTGAGATAGAACCATATGTATCAATACCACTGATGTAAATGTTAAAGACATTTGAATCATGTGCTTTGGCTTCGTCTTTGATACTTGTCTTAATCTTATAAGAATAGATAGTCTTAAGATTTGATTGGAAATTCTCGTAAGACATTTTAAGCAAGCTTGAATAAGCACTGTTAAAGACCATAGCTTGACTTGATCCGTTAACTAAGTTCTCATAAGCAGCTTGATAAGAATCAACTTTTTCTGTCGCTAAGTCTACTCCTTTTTCTGACTTAATGTGAGACAAGAGTTCATTGATATTGCTACCGTCAGCATCTGTCGGTGCTTGAACACTTGTGAGGTCAGATACATCATTAACTGAGCTATTACTTGGAACAACCACACTCATCTCAATTTCTGAGTAAGAAGCCGTTTCATTCATATTATGTGCTACATCAACCAAAGACTTAAAGGCAAAGAGGGATACTGCAGCAATGATTGAAAAGACAACCAAAAGGACTGTTGTTAGAACTCTGCTCTTTTTAAGAATACTTAATGTTAAACACAAAGCAAAAACAGCTACTAATATAATAGTATAAACAACGTTAAGATGTCTAAATGCCAAGATATGATGCGCATACATCATATAAGTGGCAAGACCAGCAAGCACAGCATACAAGACTAAAAGCGCCGCATTCACAATCTTCAAATCAGCAAACCTAGAGCGCCGCCGTGAGCTCTTATGATGCTTGTGATGACTACTGTGATGGTGACCATGGTAACTATCATGATGATGTGAGTGAGTCGGCATTTTAATAAATCTCCGCTTCCTAATTAATTGTTAACGTTCTTATTTTAGCACTTTATAAGAGTTATTGCAATTTCAAAAAAATCTGAAATTTTACATGATAATTCGTATACTTTTAATAAATATTAGTTTTAACAACGTTTTACCGCCTTTAAAAATACCATTTTATGCACTTGTTACGTTTTGGTTACATTTTCGAAAAAAAGTCATCTTTATGTAATTATTCGGTTTTAGATACTTCTTTTTGTACATTTTTAAAATTTTGTCCATTTTTAGAGAATATTTCCAAACCAAACATTATTCCCACTATTAAAACGGCAAGCGCAATCATTAGAAAAAATCATTCTATTTTTGTCTAAAATTTTAATTGAAAAGTTCGTTTTTTTATCGCTTTCACATCTACTACATTTCCACTACTTGCGGGATTTGCGATTTTGAGCTAAACTAAGGCTATGAGAATACAACAATTACACTACATCGTTAAAATCGTGGAAACGGGCAGTATGAACGAGGCTGCAAAACAACTCTTCATCACTCAGCCAAGTTTGTCAAATGCCGTTCGTGACCTGGAACACGAGATGGGGATTGAGATTTTTATTCGTAATCCTAAGGGAATCACTCTGACAAAAGACGGGGTTGAGTTTCTTTCTTATGCGCGCCAAATACTTGAGCAGACGGCGCTTTTAGAGGAACGTTACAAGAGCAAAAACACCAACCGTGAGCTCTTTAGCGTCTCTGCGCAGCACTATGCTTTTGTGGTGAATGCTTTTGTTTCACTTCTGAAAAAGACAGACATGACACGCTATGAGCTTTTCCTTCGTGAAACCCGAACATACGAAATCATTGATGACGTCAAAAATTTTCGTTCTGAAATCGGGGTGCTTTTTCTAAACAGCTACAACCGTGATGTCTTGACAAAGATGTTTGATGACAATCATTTGACTTATACCAGTCTTTTCAAAACTCGTCCGCACATTTTTGTCAGCAAAAATAATCCGCTAGCTGAAAAGACACTGGTGACTATGGAAGATTTGGAAGAATTTCCTTACCTTAGCTACGATCAAGGAATTCACAACTCTTTTTACTTCTCTGAAGAAATCTTATCACAAATCCCACATAAAAAATCAATCGTTGTCAGTGACCGTGCGACGCTTTTCAATCTCTTGATTGGTCTTGACGGCTACACTATCGCTACAGGTATCTTAAATAGCAACCTTAATGGCAATGACATCGTATCAATTCCGCTTGATGTTGAAGATATGATTGATATTGTCTACATTCGTCACGAAAAGGCTAATTTTTCAAAAATGGGTGAACGTTTTATCGATTATCTACTTGAAGAAGTACAATTTGATAAATAAAAAGTTCTTGGACAGAGTCCAAGAACTTTTTATACTTCATTGTCTTAATTCATGCTTTATTATCTCATTGATTTTATCAAAATAGAAGGCCTTTGTGTCATATTTAACGCCTGCATAAATGGCCAAATCAATTATTTTATCTAGAAAGGCTTGCGATGAGAAATTCGTTGTGCGATGAAGTTCTTCTTCATCAAATGATTTAATCAGATGAGCAAGAGGGTTTCGGACAGATTTCTCAAATTGACGAAGCTCTGTGATTAAGTTTTTAATATGATCTGGCAACTGACTGTATTGCAAAAGCTCTGCTAAACTACGAGACGTCACCTTTGCATCACGGCGAATCACCAAATACTTATGAAAAATAGGATAGTCGCTCTGCTTCATTTCTGTAAAAAGCCAAGTATCATACTGATCATTTTTAGCATCATGGATAAACTCTTCTAGATTAGGAATCTCACGCTTTGCTAAGCGATAAAAAAGTCTGTATAGAATAGGACTAACTGAGCGGACAAAATCAATGATATTACCATTTTTCACCTTAGCTTCCAAATCCATAATATAATTTGCTAATTGTTCTTCCTCATACGCATTGCTAATGAGTGAAACGCCATAATTGGCTAAAATTGCTTGATTTTCTGCTGGATGTGAAAAAGCAAAGTCAACGTTAAGTTCCCTACGCTCTTTTAACATTTCTAAAAGATAGCGACTTTGCGCTGGAAAATCGCTGTGCTGCTCTGCTATTTTCCAAGCGTGATTATAAGCATAGACATCCAAAAGGATGTCTATTGTTTCATATATTTCTTGCATTAATCTGCAATGAGAGTTTCAAGACCGACTTTCATCATGTCTGTGAAAGTTGTTTGGCGTTCTTGAGCTGTTGTGTCTTCGTCAGCAACCAAGCTATCAGAGATTGTCATGATACCAAGTGCTTGAACACCGTGTTTGGCAGCGAGATAGTAAAGTGCAGCTGCTTCCATCTCAACGGCTTTCACGCCAAGTTGACCAAGTTTGATGTTGTTTTCTGCGAAATCAGAGTAAAAGGCATCAACTGACAAAACACTACCAACATGTGTTGTCATACCAAGGTCTTTAGCGATGTGGTAAGCTTTATCAAGCAATGTGAAGTCTGCGATTTGTGGGAAATCGTATTGTGGCCATTCGTTTTTAATCATGCTTGATGTTGTTGCGGCTGCTTGCGCAAGGACAAGTTCACGCACGTGAACGTCTTTATTAAGTGAACCTGCTGTTCCGACACGGATTAATTTTTTAACACCGTATGATTGAATCAGTTCAGTCGCATAGATTGAGATTGAAGGCATTCCCATACCTGTTCCCATAACGCTGACACGTTCACCTTTGTAAGTCCCTGTGAAACCAAGCATACCACGGACGTTGTTAAAGCAAACAGCATCTTCTAGGAAGTTTTCTGCGATAAATTTTGCACGGAGTGGGTCTCCTGGAAGTAAGATTTTATCTGCGATTTGGCCTTGTTTGGCTTCGATATGGATTGACATAAATTTTCCTTTCAATAAGTTCAATAATTTTTTTGATGACAATAGCTAGCGCTACTGCGATTAACAAGACTGGTAAGGCTTGTAAATTTTGTCCTGTAAATGAGACAACTAGTCCAACTGCTGTCAAAGGGGCATTCATAGTAATGGCCAAGAAGACACATGAACCAATTAACATGGCTGAGTTCATCGAAATATCTGGAAAAGCTAACTGACAAAGCACAGCAAATAGAAACCCTAAAACTACCCCCATTGAAAACGATGGTGTTAAGGTACCTCCGTATGCGCCATTTTTTAGCATCAATAAGACAAGACAAGCTTTGATGATAAGAATAGGAATAGCATAAGATAAAGTCATGCCATCAAAAACAGCTTGTGCCAAAGCTCCGCCATTCCCCAAAATCTCTGGAAAATAGAGGGCAACACTAGCTAAAAGTAAGAAAGTTAAAGGTAACTTCCATAAGATGGCTTCATGAGTCTCTTTGCCAACTTGAGCTTTTTGGGTTAGACGTCGAAAAACTTCTGCAAGAGGGGTAATCAACACAGCTACTAACACTGCCAGCAGACAAGTGGCAAGATTGAGCGAAATTTGACCTCCATGATAAAGTGGTGCATCTGATATAACAAGTCCTGCAATAAGGCTAGCAAAAATACTTGTCAGAGACACAGCCATAACATTCATCAATGAGAGCCCAACACCTAAAGTCTCAAAAGCAAAAAAGATGCTAGCAATTGGTACTTGATAAACTGCTGAGAGACCAGCTGAGGCCCCACAAGCAATTGCAAGGCGTCTATCAGGCAAGTTCAAATGCATATAATCAGAGATACGACCTGCTCCAAGAGCCCCAAGCTCTCGTGGCGCTCCTTCTTTTCCAATCGGAGATCCCGCACCAACCGAAGCTACCTGTAAGAAAATATTCATCAAGTGAATCCCTAAAGCTGGGCGTTCAGAGCAAGGATTATCAGCCTTCATCTGAGATTTAACTGAGATAAGACGACGATTTTTTCGTTGAAGCACATACCAGATAAGCGCAGAGACCATCCCTGCAATCACAATCATCAAGAATTGTCTTTGGGAAATAGCTAGCACTTTTGTCTCTTCACCATGTCCTAAAACAACCTTCTCGACCATTTCTAAAAATTCATGAAGTAAGATACCACCTAAACCAGCCACCACACTAGTTGCCAGTAAAACTACTCCAAAACGTAAACAATAGCTGAAATTTTGAAATCGATTATTTTGTATAAGCATCTAAAAATTGTTCTAACAAATGATTCATCTGAGAATAATCATAAGTTAAAATTTCTTGCTTTGTCTGGATATAAGGGTGTGTGGCAACTTGTTCATCATAATCAACTTCTTGAGCCAGTAAATCCTGAACCATGTCTTTTGAAAATTCCAAATGACATTGAAAAGCGTAATGCTTGTCACTATACTTGATGATTTGTCGTGGGCAAGCTTGACTAGCGGCAAGAATTTGCGCCCCTTCTGTCATGCCTGGCATATCACCGTGCCAATGACCAACAGTCACCGTCTTACCAAAATATGTCAAACGTTTATCAGTTTTACCGGCCTGAGTCAAGGAAATCGGAAAATTTCCGATCTCCTTCTCAGGACTATGTTCAACTGGTGCGCCATAAGCTTCACCCAGTAACTGTGCGCCAAGACAAACACCAATGATGCGTTTATCATGTGCGATAGCATCTTTAATCAAAGCTATTTCAGCTTGAGCATCAAAATGCGGGCATTCTTCTACTGTCGTATGAGGGCTCTGCGGTCCCCCCATGACTATGAGTAAATCAATTTTAGAGCTGTCAACTGGTAACTTCTCTCCTTGATAAAGCTTTGTTAGGCTAACCTCATGACCTCGCTTAATCGCCCAATCGTAATAAGCTCCAGGTGCTTCAAAAGCTTCGTGAATAACAAAATGAACTCGCACAGCACACTCCTTTTATCCAAAGACTAAAGATTGTAAATTAAAGTTCTGCCAAAACAGCTTTAACAAGTGTTTTGAAATCTTCTTTAATTTGTTGTGTTACAGCAACCACTTCTTCGTGGTTAAGTGAACTTTGGAAACCAGCTGCATGGTTTGTAATAGCAGAAATTCCCAAGACTTTCAAACCTGAGTGAGCGGCAACGATAACTTCAGGAACTGTTGACATACCAACTGCATCAGCACCAAGTGTTTGGAAAGCACGGATTTCAGCAGGTGTTTCATAACAAGGACCTGATACACCAAGGTAAACCCCTTCGTCAAGTTTGATACCGATTTTTTCAGCAACTTTGTGAGCAATGGCACGGTAGTCTGCTGTATAAGCATCTGACATATCTGGGAAACGTGGTCCGAAGTCATCAAGGTTAGCCCCAATCAATGGGTTTTGACCTGTCATGTTGATATGGTCTGAAATAGCCATCAAAGTACCGGGACCAAAGCCGATACCACCCGCAGCGTTTGTTACGATAAGACCTTTACAACCAAGGGCTTTCATCACGCGCACTGGGAAAGTTACCAATTCCATTGGGTTCCCTTCGTAGAAGTGGAAACGGCCTTGAAGAGCAAGGACTTTGTGACCACTAAGATCACCGTAAACCAATTGACCTGCGTGACCTGCTACTGTTGATTTACCCCAATTTGGGATTTTTTCGTAAGGGATGACAACTGCATTATCGATTTCTTCGGCAAGTTCACCAAGACCTGAACCTAGGATAAGTCCGAATTCTGGAGCATCACAAGCTTGTGAGACTAAAAACTGACGTGCTTCTTCAATTTTTTCAATAATTGTAGACATGTATTACCTCTTATACTAATTTATCTAAGAATGATTGACCAATCATCGCTTTTTCAACGCCAAAGTTTTCGGCGATTGTTGCTGAGATATCAGCGAAGTGTCCGACTGGCAAGATACCATTGCCTTTGAAGGCTGGACTGTAAGCTAACAATGGGACATATTCACGTGTGTGGTCTGTACCTGTGTAAGTTGGGTCATTACCGTGGTCTGCCGTAATCAAAAGAAGGTCATCTTCTTTCATGTTTTCCAAGATTTCAGGCATGCGTTTGTCGAAATCTTCAAGACAGTCACGGTAACCAGCAGCGTTACGACGGTGACCATACATCGCGTCGAAGTCCACTAGGTTTGTAAATGACAAACCTTTTGTGAATTCAGGCAACTGCATTGTTTTAAGAAGAGTATCAACACCGTGCATGTTTGATTTGTTATGTCCCATATCGTTTGTGATACCTGAGCCATTAAAGATATCATTGATTTTACCAACACCGTAAGTTGAAATACCAGCATCAGCTAACTTGTTAAGAACAGTTGGTGCAAATGGTGACAATGCATAGTCACGACGGTTAGCTGTACGTGTGAAGTTTCCAGGTTCTCCAACGTATGGACGTGCAATGATACGACCTAAAAGTGCTGGACGTTCTAGTGTGATTGAACGAGCAAATTCACAGATTTTGTAAAGTTCTTCAACTGGAATAACATCTTCATGCGCAGCAATTTGAAGAACAGGGTCAGCTGATGTATAGATGATTAACTCACCTGTTTCCATTTGACGTGGACCGAAATCATCGATAACCGCTGTTCCTGAGTATGGTTTGTTAGCTTCACGAATGACTTTACGTCCTGAAAATTCTTCGATTTTTGTCAAGATTTCTTCAGGGAAGCCATCAAGGAATGTATCAAATGGTTCTGTAATGTTAAGACCCATGATTTCCCAGTGACCTGTCATTGTGTCTTTACCAAGAGAAACTTCTTCTAGTTTAGTCGCATAACCAGTTGGTTGAACTTCAGCTGGAACAGTTTTTAGAGGAGTTTCACGAGGAATATTTCCAAGACCGATTTTAGCCATGTTTGGAACATTAAGTCCGACTGTTTTTGAAATGTGACCAAGTGTGTCTGACGCACCATCAGGAACACCAGCATTGACAAAGTTATTGGCATCTGGTGCTGCACCAATTCCAACTGAATCAAGCACAACAAGGTGAATACGATTAAAAGTTGACATAGTTTTCCTAATCTAGGGTGGTTACGGTTGGCACCCAAAACCTCCTAATCAACTGCAAGGTATGCAGGATTAGAAATAATAATTTGATTTTTTGCGATAACATAGTAAACAGGAGACTATCGGCTATTCTTAGTCAAACCATCTCCTGTAAACTTTCTTTATTTAGCTTCTAAAATTTTAACGCCGTCTTTACCAGCAACGATAACTTTGTTAACCATACCATTGAAGAGGCCGTCTTCAACAACACCGACCATGGCTTTCAATTCTTTACCAAGTTCAACTGGATTTTTAATAGCACCAAGGTCAAGGTCGATGATATAGTTTTTCATATCAGTGACAAAGCGTTCGCCGTTTGCCATGCGGTATGATGGTTTGTAACCTTTTTTCTCGAATTCACGGAAAATGCGGTCAGCACCATATTGCACAACTTCAACTGGCAATTTGAAAGCACCGAGTGTGTCGACCATTTTAGATTCGTCAACAACCCAGATGTATTCTTTACTTGGTGTAGCAACGATTTTTTCCATAAGAAGAGCACCGCCGCCACCTTTGATACCGTTGAAGTTTTTATCTACTTCATCAGCACCGTCGACAGTTACATCGATAACATCGATATCATCAACAGCTTTCAAAGGAATACCAAGGCCTTCTGCTTGAGCTGTTGTTTGGCTTGAAGTTGTCACACCGACAACTTTAAGACCTTCTTCTTTCATACGACGACCGATTTCTTCAACGAAGAAATATGCTGTTGAACCAGTTCCAAGTCCAACGACCATGCCGTCTTTCACATACTGAGCAGCTGTAACACCAGCCATTTTTTTAAGTTTTTCCATAACAACCTCACCTAAATCTATATGTAAAACAAAAATTACCTATTTCTAACTAACTATTATATCATGATTTAGGGTGTTTTCGCTACAATGGATTACTAGAGAAATTACCTGATGATTTTATATTGCATTTTTCTTGTTTTTTAAGTAGAATATCATTAAATTATCAGTAAATTAAACAAGGAGACAGTTTGGATAAGAAACCTAAATTAAGTATTAATAATCTTATTAAACACTTATCTGATAAGGGGATATCTTTTAAGTATCACTCCAAAGAAGAAATCATTGATGTTCTCGAAAATAAGACTTACTATTATAAACTATCTAGCTATCGAAAAAATTTCCCGAAAACCCCTGATAAAAAATATATAAATCTTGATTTTAAAGCTTTAGTTGACTTAGCATCAATTGATACCTACTTCAGAGAAATCATACTAGATATGTCTCTTGATATCGAACACATGGTTAAAACTAAAGTAATGACCGATATAACCTATAATGATAATGAAGATGGTTATCATATTGTCAACGATTTTAAGTACCATTACCCCCAAAAATATAATAAAATGTATCAACAATTCAGCTACACTGAATACAAAAAAGACATGTTTGAAAAACGACAAGTTTTACCTATTTGGGTTTTAATGGAAATAACAGATTTTGGTACCTTCACAATGATTAGTGAGTTATACGCCAACACTAACTCAGATATTCAAAAAATCATCTTTTCAAAACAATTGAAATACATTAAAAATTTAAGAAATGCTTCTGCTCATAATAATGTCTTTATTATTAATTTATTTGATCGCAATTCACATATTAAGCATCCAGATAGCCAAACAAAATCATATGCTCAAGTTATGAAAATTCCAAAGGGATTGGTCTATTATTACAAAACTCACGACCTCATTAATCTTTTTTTTTACATAAAAAACTATGCTCTAAAGAATTAAATAAGCGTCGGTACAATGAATGTTTAGTTTTACTTAATCGAATGAAAAAAGAAGATTACCTTTATTCTTCTGCACCTAAGCTTCAAAAATTCTTTCGTTTCATGACCTTTTGTGTTGACTTTTTAGATAGTAAATAATAGAATTATTGTTAAGGAAACAAGGTTTGCCCTTGGCTCGTTTGAGTTTATAAAAAGCCGGCACATGGTGCCGGTTTTTTCTGTGTTATTCTATAATAAAAATCGCTTTTCTGCTCCTTTACTTTCAGCCCTCTTCTATTGCTTGAAAAAATTTTTTGCGTTACAATTAAATATGATATTTTTTGAAAAACTAGATTGGAATGACATAAATGATTACAAAAGAATTCGACACAATTGCTGCGATTTCAACACCTTTAGGGGAAGGGGCTATCGGAATTGTCCGACTTTCTGGGACTGACGCGCTAGCTATTGCCCAAAAAGTTTATCGTGGTAAAGATTTGTCAAAAGTTGCCTCACATACGATTAATTACGGGCACATTGTTGATCCTGATAATGATGAAATTCTTGATGAGGTTATGGTCTCTGTCATGTTGGCACCAAAAACGTTCACACGTGAAAATGTCATTGAGATTAATACGCACGGTGGAGTTGCTGTTACTAACGAAATCTTGCAACTCCTTCTTCGTCAAGGCGCTCGTCTGGCTGAACCTGGTGAATTTACCAAACGTGCTTTCTTGAATGGTCGTGTGGACTTGACTCAAGCGGAAGCCGTTATGGATATTATCCGTGCTAAGACTGACAAAGCTATGAATATTGCTGTCAAACAGCTAGATGGTTCGCTTTCAAACCTCATCAACGATACGCGTCAAGAAATCCTTAATACATTAGCTCAAGTTGAAGTAAACATTGATTACCCTGAGTACGACGACGTAGAAGAAATGACAACAGCATTGATTCGTGAAAAAACACAAGAATTCCAAACTCTTTTGGAAAATCTCTTGGCTACTGCAAAACGTGGTAAAATCCTTCGCGAAGGTTTGTCAACTGCTATCATCGGTCGTCCAAACGTTGGGAAATCAAGTCTTTTGAACAATCTGCTTCGTGAAGACAAAGCTATCGTTACTGACATCGAAGGAACAACTCGTGACGTGATTGAAGAATACGTCAACATCAAAGGTGTGCCTTTAAAATTGGTCGATACCGCTGGTATTCGCGAAACAGATGACGTGGTTGAAAAAATCGGTGTGGAACGTTCTAAAAAAGCTCTTGAGGAGGCTGATTTGGTCCTTCTTGTCCTTAACAGCTCTGAACCACTAACCGACCAAGACCGTGCTCTTCTTGAACTTAGCAAGGATAGCAACCGCATTATCTTGCTTAATAAAACTGATTTACCAGAAAAAATTGAAGCTGATGAGTTGCCTGATGATGTGATTCGCATTTCAGTTCTTAAAAATCAAAACATTGATTTGATTGAAGAACGTATCAACCAACTCTTCTTTGACAAGGCTGGTATCGTTGAAAAAGATGCAACATACCTTTCAAATGCTCGCCACATCGGTTTGATTGAAAAAGCTGTACAAAGCTTGCAATCAGTCAACGAAGGACTTAAAGCTGGTATGCCAGTTGACCTTCTACAAATTGACTTGACACGTTGTTGGGAAATTCTTGGAGAAATCACTGGTGAAGCCGCACCAGACGAGCTCATCACAAAACTCTTCACACAATTCTGTCTTGGAAAATAAGAAAAACTCGCCAGACGATGGCGAGTTTTTTAATACCTATTTTTCTAAAATAGCTTTGACACGCTTTTGAAGGTCTGGGATAACTTCTTCTTCAAACCATGGATTCTTGCACTGCCAAATGTTATTTCGTGGCGATGGGTGCACCAATGGGAAAAATTCTGGCAAATAGTCTTTATAGTGTTTGACGGTATCCGTAAGCTTAGCTGAGGATTTTTGCTTCAAATAATAGCGTTGCGCATAAGAACCAACTAAAATATGCAACTCAATATTGGGTGCTAAAGCTAGGGTACGCTTGTGCCATTTATCTGCAAAACCTTTTCGCGGCGCTAAATCACCTGATTTTCCCTTACCTGGGAAATAATAATCCATTGGTACCACCGCAAAAAGTCCTGAATTATAGAAAGTCTCACGGTCAACGCCTAACCATTTTCGTAAATTATCCCCACTCGGGTCATTCCAATAAAGTCCCGATTCTTGCGCTCGAATACCAGGAGCTTGCCCAACAATATTGATACGAGCGGTTTTTGGAACAGTAAAAAGTGGCTTAATACCTTGCTCGGTGTATGAAGCATTTTGCTCATCAGCCATAATATCAGCCACTAATTGTTCAAGGCTATCCATACAATCACTTCTTTCTAAAAATAAAGAAGAGTCTTTTGCTAACGCAAAAGCCCTCTTCTTTTTTCTGTATTATTTGATCAATTCGTAAAGTGCTTCAGCGTAGATAGCAGCTGCACGATAAAGATCTTCAACATCTGCGAATTCGTTTGCTTGGTGCATTGTGTTCACGTAGTCTGGGAACATAGCACCGAAGGCAACACCGCGTTTAAGAAGACGACCAAATGTACCACCACCGATAACTTGTTCGTAACCTTTCAAGCCAGTTTGTTTTTCGTAAACTGAAAGAAGTGTTGAAACCAATGGATCATCAGCTGGAACGTAGTGAGGTGTGTGTTCGTGATCTGAAAGAGTCACTTTAGTTACTCCGTTAAGTTTTTCAAGCTCAGCTTTGATTGTTTGAGCATCAGTACCTTGTGGGTAACGGAAGTTAAGTGTGATTGTGTTGTCATCTGAGTTGCGGTCAAATTTGAAGACACCAGCGTTCATACTAAGGGCACCCATTTTAGCGTCTGTGTAAGCAACACCAAGGTTTTCACCAGCAAAGTCTTGGTGAAGAACGTTAGCTGTTGTGTCAAGGTAAACTTTAGCAGCACCGTTAAAGGCAAACTGATCCAAGAATTTAGCAAGGTAAGTTGCTGCGTTAAGACCAAGTTCTGGAGTTGAACCGTGAGCTGATTTACCGATTACTGTAGCGCGGAAAGCGTCACCTTCTTGAACAAGCTCAGCTTTAAGATTTTCAGCAGCCGTAAAAGCAGCAAGTTTTTCTTGAAGTTCAGCTAAAGTGCTGTCTGCTGTAAATACTGCTGTTGCTGATTCTGGAACCATGTTGTCACGAAGACCAGCTTCAAAAGTATTCAAAGTGAAAGCACCGTTGTTTTCACCTGCGAAGTGAAGGTATTCAGTAATGTTACCTTTTTCACCGTTGATGATTGGGAATTCAGCATCTGGAGAGAATCCAAAATCAGGATCTTTCAAACCGTTATGTGCGAAATAGTATTCCATATCGCCCCAACCTGATTCTTCGTCAGTACCAACGATGAAACGAACACGTTTAGATACTGGAAGACCAAGATCTTTGATGATTTTTAGGGCATAGTAACATGCCATTGTAGGACCTTTATCATCTGATGATCCACGCGCATAAAGACGTCCGTCTTTGATAACTGGTTCGTAGGGATCTGTATCCCAACCGCTACCTGCTGGCACAACGTCCAAGTGAGCAAAGATACCAAGTACTTCGTCACCTTCACCAAATTCAAAGTCACCAGCGTAGTTGTCGATATTACGAGTTTTGTAACCATCGCGTTCAGCCATTGCAAGGAAGTGTTCCAAAGCTTTTGCTGGACCAGGTCCGAATGGGTGCTCTTTATCAGCTTTGCTGTCATCACGTTCAGAGTTGATGCGCAAAAGTGCAAAGAGGTCTTCCATCATGGCATCTTTACGTTTTTCAACTTCTGCTTTAAAGTCTACTGTCATTTCTTATAACTCCTCCATAAATGTAGCTTCTCTTTCACACAAAAGCTACGTCATTTTATCTTTTGAGCCAACTTACCAATAGTAACTCATATTTTAAGATTTGTAAACCTAGTTTGGTAAATTCTTCACTAAGTTTTATGCATAAAGCTTAAAAAGTTCTGCTTATCGACGTTCGATGATTTCATCCACTGGCAAACGATAACTTGATTCTGGTTTATCATCGCTGTAACCAACTGTTATCAAAAGTTCTGGACGGAAACGTTTGTCAATTTCTAGAATATCATTTGGCAGAGATTTATCAAAACCAAGAATAATATTTGATGAGATATCTTGGTCAGTCAATGCTAGAACCAGATTCATCGCAACAATACCAGCATTGAGTGCTAGGTATTCGCCTTTACGTTTGTCATCATATTCTGCATAACGTGCTGGCAAAGTTTCCATATAATATTCTAGCTTGGCATTGTCCAATGATTTGACACCAATGCGAGCAATCTTACGAGAGCGTTGCACTAAATCAGTATCTGTAAAGAGTGCCACAACATATTGAGCTTCTTTAACTTGTTTTTTGTTAATATCTGGGAGATGTTCAGCCAGTTCTGCTTTTTTCTCTTCAACAATCACAAATTTCCATGGTTGAATGTTATTAGCACTAGGTGCTAAGGTGGCAATTTCAATAGCAGTACGCAAATCTTTATAGTCTACGGGTTTGTCATTGAAAGTTTTGATGGCATGGCGCTTTTTATTCAATTCTAGAAATTTCATAAGCGACCCTCCTTTTTTAATTATATGCTCTTTTATTTTATCATTTTTTGGAAGAGTTTACAGCTATTTTGCACGGCTGCTGATCCAAAAATTAAGTCGACTTAAAAAGAAAAACCAAAACTTGCGTTCTGGTTATCAGTTATTATTTCATCGTTTTTGTCTTAATGACGTAAGCTAGGGTTGCTAGCCATGAGAGGATGTTCACGACAATCAATGCCTTAAACCAAGTGCTGATATGGTAGGTAATGGTTAGCGTGTTTTTTCCTGCTTTTTGCATCACGATTGGTGTGCCAATACCAGACAAAGAATAATCCTTATCGTTCAGTTTTTTGCCGTTAAGCGTCAACTCAGTATCCTTATACTTAACAGCTGGTATAATCGCCCAATCGCTGGTATCTGCATACCAAGTGAAGGTTAGCTCATTATCTCCTTGTGTTTTTTTGAATAAATCGGTATGCCCTAAGACAAATTCTTCATACAAGACATACTTGTTTTCTTTGTTTGATTTGTCAGCCGGCAAGTAATCTGGCGTTGATTTTGACACAATATCCAGCAGTTTAAATTTATCTGAGTCGTAAAAGCTTGCTCGCACATCGGCAGGATTTCCCCAGATAAAGGTGTGCTTCTTACGTTGAATTGGGTATTTAGTATTGTAATACTCATCAATCTTTTCGCTCTGCAATTGTGATAACTGTGCTAGGCTTAAAACATTGATGACAATTAATCCGACAGTAACGATTTTTGACCATTTTTTATCAAAATAACGATCCAAAACCATAGCCGCTGCTAAAAGCAAGAAGACAGTGGCTGGCACAAAGAAACGAAATGGAAATTGAATCAGATTAACCAGCGGAAGATTCAATTGGTTGACCGTATACCAAGGGAAAATACTGCTTGATAGCACCAAAAAAAGGAAAAAGGCCCCTGTCACCACGCGCAGCAATTGATCAAAATGACGCCAGTGTCTAAATGAAAAGTACAGTTGATACAAAAGTACCAAAACAAGCGCCTTAGGCGTTAACAACCACTCGATACTGCGTTGGTTGACGGTCATAATGTACAATTTTGAATTGATGAATGGCTCAACCAAATTGTTGCTACGTCCAACATCAATCAAAGCTGCCCAGACATTTGCCGTTAGTAAAAGGCTAAGCAAAACAGCTTGAACGCCCTTAATAAAGACTTCTTTTTTCTTGTCAGATTTGAAAAATCCGTACAAGTAAAATGGCAAGTAAGCCAAGATTAACAAGAAACAGCTAAGCATGTGGACTTGCATCATAACTGCCACTGCTACTGCCAAGCGCAGCACACCTACTTTTTTCGTTCTGATAAAGTCAACAGCTGGGATTAAACACCATGGCATAAAAGCTGCGCCCCAACTTGAGAAACCTTGTCTAAAGGTCCAGTACTGAACCGAAAACGTCATCATGTAAAAGGCTGCTACTCCAAGGGCTATTTTGGGTTTGACAGAAGCTCTGCGATTCAAACGATACATCGAAAAGCCAGTAATCACACTCAACAAGAAACGTGACAAAAGCTGATAGGTATACCAGTTTTTGCTGATGAGTACCAAAATCCCTTGAAAATAAGCAAAATACGGGCCATATAAAGCATTAACAATTCGACCTGAACTGTAAAAGCCATACAGTGACATAAAATAACTAAAGTTACCTGTCTTAATTTGCATAGCCGTCTCATAAAAACGATTGTAGTGAAAGAGAAAATCACTACCCGCAATAACACCACGAGACGTTAATTGGGGAAGCAAGAGTAACACGGCGACCAAAACAATCACAATGCTTGGCAGCCAAGCGCTCCTTTGACTTAACTGAGAGAGGCCTTGCTTCATTTTTTTAAACATGCGTATCTCCTTAAAAATCCCTATCCATGTTAGCACAGTTTAAAATAGATTACAATCAGAAAAAGAAAGTTTCATGAAAGTTTTCAGTTCATGCATTTGCGATTTAATTACTAATTAATCTATTTTTGGTAACAATGTATTATAACAGTCGTAGAATATAGGAGCTTCTACATGACTTATTTGTCCACAATCATAAACAGATTTACAGACAAATAATAAATCCTCTGTATTTCCATGTAGTGTCATTATTTTGCGTGTTAAAACATTCTTGGCAAACATTTTTTCATTAAAGGAACAGAGATAAAGGTCGGAAACCAATAGGCTAATAATTCATTTCAATAGTATTTTAAAGCAACTCTACGTGCAGCAATAATGCCTGAAGTTTCACGAATAGCCACCACTGCTTGTTTCAAAATAGTAGATGAATTCATTAAATTTTCCGCAGAAGCACTTGGCTGATTAATATTTCCATATTTTCCTGCAACAGAAACTACAGCTGCATTAATTGGCATGTGAAGCCAAATCCATTCCAACATATCATATGGCTTTTCTAATGAAATCTGACAATCTGAAAATAATGTTTCAATATCTGAATAATTCGGAATTTCAGTTTTTTCCTCTTTTTCAATCATAAAATGGTCAAAAACACAAGCTTCTAAATGTGTCGAAGAACACTTACCACCAGCAACAGGATAACCTAACAGGTAATCATGTCCGCTCATAAGAGTGTCAAGTGATTCTCTATTTTCCCAAACACCACAGGCAAGAATAATTGTCCCTCTAATCTGTGAATTATCAAGGCTTTCAATAACATCCTCTATCCTACCAGATGGTACACTAACAAAAATAAAATCATAAACCTTTTGAGAACAATGCTTGACATCATAAGTATCTCTAACTTGATTTCCGTACTTATCCGTTCGTCCGTCAAGTAAGTCAACCTCTAACATTTCAATATTATTCTTATCACTATCTTCTCGGATAAAATGTTCTACTTCATGGCCAGCTTTCTCAAAAAGATAAGCATACGTTGTCCCAATCACTCCCAAACTGACAACTAAAATTTTCATTTTTTCTCTCCTTAAATTCCCTATTTATAACTCTAAAATCGTGTATGTTGCCTCTTTTAACACTTGCAACGCTCTTTGAAAATCCGCTGTTTTCGTTAAAATGTAGTCTGTGTTATAAGTTGAAATAGCGAAAATACCAATATTATTTTCTGCTAAAAGACTTGAAATTTTTGATAAAATGCCAATCAAAGAAAAGTCTAAAACACCCTCGATTCGAAAAACTGACCAAGTCTTATCAACAGTCAAAGCATTTTCAGGGACAAGTGCAATCGGACAAACAAGTGATTTTTCGTCATCTGTTGCCCCAGGATTTTCCAGATTGACTTGTGAATAATCCTCAACTTGGCAAACAGCAAATTCTTCAGTAATCGGTTTAATGGTTAACATCTGCTTTCTCTTCAGCCAATTTTTCCTTAACAACTACGGCAACATTTCGTGGAATGCCACAATTGATGATATCCTCAACATCGGCTTTTTGGATATTTGGCAAGCTCTTAAAGTGTTTCATGAGTAATTGCTTGCGTTTTGGTCCCAAGCCAGCAATACCATCGAGTTTTGATGAGAATGAATTTTTGGAACGTAGTTGACGGTGGAAGGTAATGGCAAATCGGTGAACCTCATCTTGAATGCGTTGAAGCAAGAAGAATTCTTCAGAATTTCGTGGCAATTCGACCACTTCTAATGGGTCACCAAAGAGTAATTCATGCGTTTGGTGCTTGTCATTTTTTTGCAGACCAGCGATTGGAATATCGAGTCCAAGTTTATTTTCAATGACATCACGTGCAACATTAACCTGACCTTGACCACCATCGATGATAATCAAATCTGGTGGTGTCAGCCCGTCTTTCATGACACGACTGTATCTACGATAAATGACCTCCCGCATGCTGGCATAGTCATCTGGTCCAACCACAGTTTTAATCTTAAATTTGCGGTAATTTTTCTTACTTGGTTTTCCATTAACAAAAACAACCATCCCAGCAACTGGGCTTGTTCCTTGAATATTTGAGTTATCAAAAGCTTCAATGCGCACAGGTTTTGGAATATTGAGCAATTCACCAATATTTTCAATAGCGCCATGTGTTTTGCGGATATCTTTCTCTAGCAAGTCAAATTTTTGTTGCAGGCTGACACGCGCATTTTTTATGGCTAGATTGACCAGCTGTTTCTTCTCACCGCGTTGCGGTTTAATGACCTTAGTATCTACCACTGCTTTAACTAATTCTTCGTCAATGTCCTGAGGAATAAAGATTTCTTTTGGAATAAAATGCTTGCTGTCGCGGTAAAATTGTCCGACATAGGTTAAGAAATCTTCCTCTGGGTCATTGTAGTAAGGAAACATATTGACATCACGTTGGATGAGTTTTCCTTGGCGAACAAAGAAAACCTGAACACACATCCAACCTTTGTCGACATAATAACCAAAAATATCACGGTCCATCATATCTTGGTTCATGACACGTTGTTTAGTACGAAGAGTTGAGATGGCTTGCAGCAAATCACGGTATTCAGCTGCGCGTTCAAATTCCATCATGTCTGACGCTTTTTGCATTTTGTCTTTCAAGCCATCGACGATTTTATTGTCTTTGCCATCAAGAAAATTCTTGACGTCTTGCGCCATTTCAACAAAATAATCATGGTCCACATGACAGATGGTATGAGCTTTACATTGACCTAAATGGTAATAAAAACAAACCTTGTTAGCTGGATTTGTACATTTTTTAAAGGGAAAAATGCGATCCAAAAGTCGTTTAATCTCTGTCGCTGCCCCTGAATCAGGGTAAGGGCCAAAGTACATGGCACCATCTTTTTTGATTTGGCGAGTAATCATCAAGCGTGGGTACTGCTCATTCACCGTAATTTTGATAAATGGATAAGATTTATCATCTTTAAGCTTGATGTTATACTTTGGCATGTTTTCTTGAATCAGATTGATTTCAAGAAGAAGGGCTTCTGTATTTGACCCAGTAACGATGTATTCAAAATCTTCAATCTCAGAAACCAAGAGTTCTGTCTTGGTATTGTGGCTGCCGTGAAAGTAGCTACGCACACGATTTTTGAGATTTTTAGCCTTTCCGACATAGATAATCTTGCCGTTTTTATCTTTATGAATATAGCAACCAGGGCTATCTGGTAGTAATTCCAATTTATGTTTAATCAGTTCATTCATGGTTTTATTATAGCAAAAAGGCTGCGGCATTGCTTGTTAGGACATTTAGGAAAAGAAAAACCACTCCCGAGGCTCAGGAAGTAGTTTTCGTGTATGGGATTTAATAAAAGGAGAGCTGGTTAATCATTTGGGACAAAAACCAGGTGTTCGTTGACAAAAGCATCAAAGCCAAGTTCGCTTAATTCGCGACCGTAGCCTGAGTTTTTAATGCCACCAAATGGGATTTCTGGGTGTGATGTCCATCCTGAATTGATGAAGGACATACCAGTTTCAATCTTGGCTGCCACTTCTTTAGCATGGTCAAGATTTTTAGAAAAGACAGTACCACCAAGACCATAACTTGAATCATTAGCCAATTCAATAGCTTCTGTTTCAGTATCAACTTTGTAAATAGAAGCTACTGGACCAAAGATTTCTTGATTGAAAATTGGATTTTCTTTGGTAATGTTTGTCAAAACTGTTGGCATGACAAAGTTTCCTGGATGATCAATAGGTTCATCACCATAAACCACTGTCGCACCGTTTTCTTTAGCTAGCTTGATTTGATCAAGAACTTCTTCTTTGGCAGCTGCTGATGACAATGGGGCTAAAGTTGTCGCTGGGTCCATTGGGTCACCCCATTTCGCTGACTTAAAGTGTTTAACCACCATATCAACGAACCTGTCATAATTTTCTTGCCCAACAACGATAAAGCGTTTTGATGACGTACAAACTTGACCAGCATTGTAAAGACGAGCAAAGAAGACTGTCTTATCAAGCAAGTCAAAGTCAGCATCTTCTAGGATAATAAAGGCATCATTACCACCAAGTTCCATTGATGATTTTTTGAGATTAGCCCCTGCTTCTGCCGCAATTGAGGCACCTCCACGTTCAGAACCTGTCAAGCAAACGCCAACCACACGTGGGTCTGCAATAGCTTTTGAAACTTGGTCGTAAGACAAGAAAAGATTCTTGAAAGCCCCAACTGGAGCTCCTGCTTCCAAGACCAAATCATCAAAAGCTTGAGCTGACGCTGGACAAATAGAAGCATGTTTCAAGATCATTGGATTTCCAATCATGAAATTTGGAGCAAAGACTCGCATGATTTGATAGAATGGGAAATTCCATGGCTCAACAGCTACCAATACACCCGTGGCTTGCTTGATATAATAAGCTTCACCATTGATATTTTCTAGCGGACGTGGTTTGAGGAATTCCTCTGCTTTATCAGCGTAGTAATCCGCAATTTCTGCACAAAGTTCTACTTCACCTTTTGCTTCCGTGAAAAGTTTTCCCATATCTTTTGTCATCACTTCAGCGTATTTATCAACGTCACGACGTAAAAGCTCCGCAATTTTATGTAATTGAACTTTTCTGTCGTCCAATCCACCTTCAGCACGCCATTTTTTATAAAGCGCATGACCATTTGCCAAAGCAGCTTCTAAATCCACATCTGTCGCGTTATCAAAAGTTTTTAGAACTTCATTTGTGTAAGGGTAAGTTGTTTTGTATGCCATAATATCTCCTTTTCCTCTTGCTTGAATCAATAGCTTACGCTAAAAGCAAGTCCATATGTATCCATTATAGCACTATAGGAAACGTTTTCAAGAATTAAGCATGGTTTCTAACAAAAAAGAAGTCGAGCACCTCTGCTCAACTTCTTCTCTGTTACCAAATACCTAAAATATGCTGCATCAAAAGACTGACACAAGTAATGGAAATCCAACAAGCAGCACCTACACCGATAGCTTGACCACCTGTTTTTACTAATTTGACTGGATTTGTATTAAGTCCAATAGCCCCCATAGCCATGACGATAAAGAATTTTGATAGCACTTTAAGATTATCAAAAAGCATTGTATCAAAGCCAAGTGCACTCGCAAGTGTTGTCACAATTGAAGCTAGTAAGAAATACAAGACAAACATCGGAAAAGCCTTTTTAAAACTAAAAGTCTTCTCAGAAGCTCTACCATTTTTAGATTCTTTATAAGCCTTATAAAATGACAAGCCAAGTGTAATAGGAATAATAGCCAAAGTACGAGTTAACTTAACGATAGTTGCACCGTCCAGAGTATTTGACTGGTGAATAGCATCCCAAGCTGCTGCTGTCGCTGTAACAGATGATGTGTCATTAACAGCCGTTCCTGCAAATAGGGCAAAGCCATGATTTGACAAACCAATCAAATCTCCTAAAGTTGGAAAAATCAACGCTGCGAGAATGTTAAAGAGAAAAATAACTGAAATACTCTTAGCCACCTCTTCATCTTTTGCCTTGATAACTGGTGCTGTCGCTGCAATAGCTGAACCACCACAGATAGATGACCCAACGCCGACCAAAGTCGCTGTATTAACGTCCAGCTTCAACCATTTTTGTAAGAGAAACGCCACGATTAAAGACGTTGCGATGGTTGAAATAATGATTGGTAGCGACTGAGCACCAACTTTTAAGACTTGACCTAAATTAAGACCAAAACCTAATAAAACCACAGCTGTCTGTAAAATGTATTTTGAGGTAAAACCAATGCCTTGGGCGGTTTGTTTGCGATTATGATAAAAAGTTCCCACAAACATGCCAAGCAAAATCGCAAAGACTGGAGCACCGACCAAAGGAAAGACTTGCCCTAAGAACCAAGCTGGCACAGCTAAAATCGCGCAAAGAATCACTCCTGGCGCTTTTTTCTGAATTGTTAACATAATGAACTCCTTTTCACGTCACTCATTATAGCGCGTCTAATCTATAATGTAAAATTATGATTTATTATGATACAATAACAAATAATAATTGCAAAGGAGATTTGTCATGCTTGATTATCGTGTGTTTACTTTTATAAAAGTCTGCGAAACGCTTAATTTCACCCAAGCCGCAAAAGAACTGCATATCACTCAGCCTGCTGTCACTAAGCATATCAAAGCTTTGGAAACAGAATATCAAACCAAACTCTTCACGTTTTCTGGCAAATATTGTCAACTGACTCAAAGTGGTAAAGAATTGCTTGATTTGCTGACGACTATGGACACAGATATTAAGCATTTCAAGACACAGCTCAAGCAAGATTTGCAACCGCTAAATTTTGGGGCGACTTTGACCATTGGCGAGTATGTTTTGACCGATTCTTTAGTGGATATTTTGGCAAATCACCCGAATTTCCAAGTCAAAATGCTGGTGGATAATACCGAAACACTATTAAAAGCCATTGATAAGGGCGAGATTGATTTTGCCTTGATTGAAGGTTTCTTTTCAAAAGAAAAATACGATTTTCTCCCTTATCGAACAGAACCTTTCATCGCTGTTACCTCACCCGACTCTCCTCTAGCAAGCGGTAGCCATTCTCTGGAAGAACTCCTCAATTATCCAATTATCGTTCGCGAACAAGGCTCTGGTACACGTGAAATGCTTGAAATCACATTAAAGGAAGCTAATCTCACCATTTCTGATTTCAGTAAAATTACTGAAATTGGGAGTCTTAATACCATCTGTGAGTTGGTTAGAAAAAATCTTGGGATTACTTTTGTCTACCAAAGCGTGGTTCACAAAGAAATTTCTGCTGGAAATCTTAAAAAAATTAATTTCACTATTCCTGCCATGAGTCACGATTTTACCTTTATTTGGCGGAAAAACAGCCACTTCAAAAATCACTATCAAGATATTTTCCAACTCTTTTTCTAAAATTTTAACTTGATAAAAACGCTTTTTTAACGTAAACTATATAGTTATATAGCCTATGTTAATTTTAGAAAGGGCAATTATGCAATCTAAACTGGATATTACAGAACTTTATCAATACGGCGAACGTGTGTCTTTTAAAAAAGGAGAAAACCTTGCACAGTCCGTCTCTGGAGAAACAAGCGGTGATATTTATATCCTATCCTCAGGCATCTGTGCTCTTTCATCTATTTCTTGCGATGGCAAAGAAACTACTTACCTTTATTTTAAAAAGCAACAATTTGTTGGTTTTGTGCCACTTATGAATACTGTTCACTTGAACTACTATGGGAAAAAATCATTTTCAATTGTTGCCAAAACGCCTTGCGTGGCTTACCGCATTTCTAATCGTCAATTTCAAGAATTGCTTGTTTTTCCATCCGTGGTTAGCTTGATGCTAAACACACTAACTGAAAATCATATCTATCTTATGGAACATTTTCACAGCAGTAAAAATGAACCTGCTTTGGTCCAATTCTGCCGCTTCTTACTTGACCAAGCTGAGCCATGTGAATCAGGTCATTTAGCTTTAAATACCTTCTTTACCTATCAAGAAATCTCCTGCTACCTAGGCATGCACTCAGTGACTATTGCACGAATGGTAAAAGCACTTCGCGCTGAAGAAATGATTGAAAAAACTGGCCATCAGATTCAAATTATTAACCCCGAACAAATGGCTAAACTTATCACAGAAGAACGTAAAATTGATTATTAAAAATAAAAGCTAGAAGTTAAAACTTCTAGCTTTGGTTTTTATCGTAATAATTTTAGCAATTCTTGATAGTTATGGACGGTGTAGCTTGGGTTAGCAGCGGTGTGATTGATTTTTTTATCTGAATTATACCAGACAGTATCGATACCAGCATTATTGCCACCTTGAATATCCGCCAGCAAATTATCACCAATCATCAAAGCTTTTTCCTGATTAAATCGTGAAATGGCTCCAGAAATCGCATCATAAAAACCTTTATCTGGCTTTTGAAAACCAACTTCATCAGAGATAAAGACGTGTTCAAAATAATCTTTAATTCCTGAATAAGCCATACGACCAGTTTGAATCTTGGTAATGCCATTTGTTGCACCAAAAATGCGGTAACCTTCCTGATTTAGCTGGTCTAAAAGCTTATCTGCACCTGGAAGAATCTGACCTTGTTGGCTAAGAAAATCTTGATAGCGCATAGCAAAGGCATGTCCATCAACCTCATGTCCAAAATGCGCAAATAAACGAGAAAAACGGGTGTCAACCAATTCTTTTTTGGTAATCTTTTTCAAACTTAAATCATTCCAAAGTTTACGATTCATGGGAATATAAACTTCTTTGTAAGTTTCAACATCATCCACGTGCACCTCTGTCAAAAGTTCTGTCAGAGCAGCATCTTCTGCCGCGTTAAAATCAAGTAAAGTATGGTCCAAATCAAACAATAAATCACGATAAATCACAGGTCTTCTCTCACTTTTTTTTATCCAATTGACCCAATTTTTTAACCACAACAGCTAGAAAACTCCCCATAACCCCTAATCCGACAACTGAATACATCATGGTAAAAATCTTTCCAGCTGCTGTAACGGGATAAATATCCCCGTAGCCAATCGTTGTTAAAGTTGTAAATGAAAAATAAAGGGCATCCAAATAAGTAAAATGTTCTACATTTGCATAAAAAAGTGTCCCACTGAGCAATAAAACAGCAGTGACACCTGCAATTCCTCTGGTTTCATCATCCTTAAAGATTGACCACAAGACACGCAATGTCCGACGCATTTGTAAGAAAAAAGTAATCATGACGTCTCCTTTACTAACGACCCTTTTTAAGTCAGTAAAATTTGACTTCATTATATCACATATCGCATCTCAAGACAAATTACTACTGATAAGCAGCAATCTCTTCTTCCCGTAAAATGCCGTCTTCCATGACCAACAATCGGTCACAATAAGTAACCAAGCGTCTGTCGTGTGTAACCATTAAGACTGCTTTATTCTTTTCTTTGGCTTCATTGGCTAATATTTTGACAACTTCCATAGCTTTTTCGGTGTCTAAACTCGCTGTTGGTTCGTCAGCCAAAATAATAGTCGGATCATTGTACAAAGCTCTGGCAATAGCCACTCGTTGCCTTTGTCCGCCTGAAATTTCCTCAGGGTACTTGTTTGCGATATCAGTGATGCCAAGCTGAGCAAAAAGACTATCAATCGACTCACGTTGCTTTTCCTTATCCACCTTATCAACCAAACGTAGCTGGTCTTTGATTTTTAAAAAGGGTACTAGGTTGGAAGCTTGCAGAATAAATCCAATCTGGTCAAAACGCATCTTAGCACGCGCTTTTTCCTTTTTCTGGCTAAAAGCTTGGCCGTTCAATCTAACTTCACCTTGTGACGGTGATTGCAGCCCACCGATAATGGTCAAAAAAGTACTTTTTCCAGAACCTGATGGGCCAATCACTGCGACAAATTCACCTTTGTTAATCGTCAAATTTGTCTCTTTCAGAGCTTCAATTTTATCTGGGCCATCTTTGAAATATTTTTTGATATTGATTAATTCAATTGCTGTCATAATTATCTCCTAACCGATTGCCTTTAAAGGGTCAACTTTGACAATGCTTACCACTGAGAAAAGGGCACCAAACACAGCGATAAGAATCATCAGCACGCTGATGCCTGCAAAGAAAAGAGGATTAATCTGGAAAGGCACACTAGTTGGCAACACTAAAGCGCTAGCCATTGTCACCAAAAGCCCTAACCCAACTGCCAAAAGTGCCAGAATGAAAGTCTGTGCGAAAACCATTCGTGACAGGTAGCCGTTAGAAATGCCTTGAGCTTTTAAGACACCAAAAATTTCTTTCTTCTGAAGGGTCAAAATGTAGATAAAAATTCCAATCACGATAGCAGCGATGACGATTAAAAAGCCAATCATGAAAGAAAAGGTCAGATTTTGAGCTTTATAACCTGGAAGATTCTCGATGAAGCTTGCTGTGGTCATGCTTTCAAGCCCTTTTGGAACTTGATTAACCTTGCCACGAACCACAAGGGCACTGATGGTAGCAGCTTGGCTATTATCACCGAGAATGCTTGTCAGTGTTTCTTTTGTCATGTAAAGGACTGGCTGAACATTAAAGCTCGCATTATCTGTAAAACCAGTAATAGTTAGCTTTTTAGTACTATCTCCAAGAGTAATTTTGTCACCAATTTTTAATTGATATGATTTTTTTAAGCTACTATCAGCGACGACTTCTCCTGTTTTTGAGAAATGCCTTCCTTCACTCAACTTCGGACGTAGAAATTCATCCTGCTTAATCGCGAATAAATTGACATTAATTTTATTTTTTTCCTTGTCTTTAATTGTCGTAGAAGCTTGTGTCAATTCTGCCATTCTATCAGCGTTAACATCATTTTTTAAGTCGACTGAAAAGCGTGACATGCGCAGATTTTTATTAGCTTGCTCATTTAAAATGACAGAATCAGATTTCCAAGAATCAACCGCTGAGCGATTGGTCTGGGCTAAACCATTAGCCAAACCCGTCAGGAAAAAGACCAAGTAAGCAATCAAGAAAATCACTCCAACCACTAATCCATAACGCAGCTTCGAGTGTTTCATTTCATTCCATGCTAAAAACATAACTTTTCTCCTCTATTTCGAATACTGTAAGCTTACTTTGATTTTCAGGTAAAGTACATTAATTTGATTACAAATTTTACCGTTTTCATGAAAACCCAGACACAGCAAGGGTTTGGAAAAAAGCACCTCAAAATGAGATGTTTTCTAAATCTTTATTTCCCTTCCAATCGTTCTTTGAGTTTTTCGACAAAGAGGTAGGCTGCGGGGCAGAAAAGGGTGTTTTTAATGGTTAGATTATTGATTTGGTAGATTTTTTTGCGGTCTGTGTGTGGGAATTCACGGCATGCTTTTGGTCGGACGTCGTAAATGGTGCAAAGGTTGTCATTGCCTAAAAATGGACAAGGCATTGATTGAAAGACTTTGTCGCCGTCTTCATCGACACGAAGGTACATCTCTTCAAATACGCCAAGCTTCATGCGAAAGACTTTTGAAATGCGTGTGATATCTGCTTCTGTAAACAGAGGACCTAAGCTTTTACAGCAGTTAGCACATTTTGTGCAATCAATCTCATTGAAAACTTCTGTGTGAATTTCTTGAGTGATTTTATCAAGGTTTTTAGGTGCTTTTTTCTTAAGGGTTGCCAAAAATTTACGATGTTCTTTTTGTTTTTGTTGTGCTAATTCGTGATAACGTTCAATATCAATATCTGTCATTTTCATACTTTCTAATATTGTTTTCAGTCAGAAAATATTATAGCACAAATAAAAAGCGGACTCAAAAACCTCTTTGATTGTCAGCGCAGCTTTAGCAAAGCCACGCGCTCTTGTTCTTTTATCTCTTGAATAAATCTGTCAAATTCTGCTTTTACTGCTCTGCTATTTTTCAAATCACAATCAAATGAAAGATTCTCTAAAAAGACGGGGTCAGTTCCTTTTTCTTGATAAATATTTCCTTGAAAAAAATAACGGCGAGTCTTTCGGTCAATCGCCACAACCGACGAGCGCCAACGTGCATTGAGCTGATTGTCTGGTTTCCAGCTGATTTTGAGCTGCTGCCCGTGATAATACCAGCCCATCAATTGCAGAGCTATTTGCTTGTTTTTTATCGGGTCTTGGTAAAAGCACAGCAGAGCAACGGCTTGATTATCTAAAACAGAAAAAGGATGGAAATCCTGAATACCCTGATAATCATCGTAAGAGATGGCATTGTCAGAATCATCTGAGTGAAAAAGCGCCGAATGCGCATCACGAAAGGGATCATAAACATCATCTAGGTTGGCTTTCTTGCCAAAGCACAACCAATCAATGCTTGCCTTATTGTAATACATCACGTAATCCTTCAGCAACTTTTTACCGCTTGGCACCTGCAAAATCTGAATCGTCTCACGCGCCTTAATCGGAATAGACATCATGGCATTGTAAAGCATCGATGTCGTAAACACCTTGATACGTTTTAATTCCTTGCTATAACCTTTTTCCGAGCGATTAAGGACATAAAAATCATCATCTTCTAGCTTGAAGACAATAACAAATTGTAAATTTTTTCGTTTCTGGTCTATTCTAAAAATCGGTGTGGCGTATTGAGTATCTTTTTTAAAGAGTTTTAAAAACTTGCCAGCCCGAACCAATCTCGTGTGTTTCATTTGTATCATGATTTCTAGTTTAACATGGTCAAAAGAAATTGTCACGATGGGTATAATACTGACTACTTTTTAAGGATCAACTTTTTATAATTCTCAATTTTATAATCTAGTTGTTCTTTGGCAGCTTGCAGTTCAGCAATACGAGAAATTAATTTTTCGCGTTGTTCTTCTAAAATTTTCATTCGTGCTTTTTCCGTGCCTTCACCTTCTTCAACCAAACTCATGTATTCAATCAAAGATTCCACGCTTATGCCAGCACTTCTAAAACAACGAATAAACTCAAGAGCAGCAATATCTTGTTCAGAAAAATCCCTGACACCAGATTTATTTCGACGCACTCGAGGCAATAATCCAATACGCTCATATTAGTGGATAGTATCTGCTGAAATGCCCGTTTGCTCATTGACTTTTTTGATATTCATAACTCATCTCCTCTCAGCTTTCTAACACAGTATATACCTTAGAGTGAACTCCAAATCAAGTAAATCGCACAAAAAACTTGAGAAAGCCCAAGCTTTTTACTCTTATTTCTTCTTATCTAAACGTGACAAAAGACTATTGAAATCAGGTAACGACAAATTTATCTTATCTCTACTAAAGTTGCCCAAGCGACTGTGTCCAACAAAAGCTTGCAAAAATAATTTAGCTGATTTTGCTAGCAAGAGCTTTTTCTCCGTTCCGATAGAATAAAAGGAAGCAATGCTTGTAGCTAATTTGGCACCAAATTCTCGGTCGATTGTGACGTCATTGATGCTATGAATGCCGCTTGACATCAAGGTATCAAAGAGAATGTCAAAAAGTATTTTCAATTCTTGACTAGACAATTCCTTCATCCATTGCTTGAAAGTCTTCTCAAGATTTTGGCTTAAATCAGTTTGGCGCTCAGCTAAGATTAGCTCACCTGTTTCTTCATTAAATTGCCACGACGTAACGGCATGCTGCATGATGCCTGAAGCATTACTCTTAACCACAATCGGCTCAATGTCGTTGTAAAGCATAATGCCAACGATAGATTCTTCTGGTCGAATCACCGTCACGCGCTCGCGAATCGCCTTATAGCCATCACTTTCAAGACCTTTTTCTTGCAAACCTGGCGCATCAAGCATATAGATTTTTTCGATTTGTTCACGAAGCAGGTCATTAACATGGGCTACGGCATAAAGGGCTAAATTTCCACCTTTAGAATGCCCGCTAACGGTCACCTTACCAGAGTATTTTTCAAGATAAGCTTCAAGATAAGCCACAGCTGCACGATGAGCAGGAATTTCTTGAACATAGGTCAGTTTAAAATCCTCTTTCCAGCCAATCATGGTATCATCTGTCCCACGAAAAACCAGCTGATGATGATTAATTTCAGGTAAAGTAAAGACCATAGCTGAAAACTGTCTTTCATATTCCGCATCAACGTCATTGACATAATCAGACAAATTCAAATTCACAAAACGTTTTGAAGCCACAACTTTTTGCAAAAGCTTAACGCGCTCTTCAGTCACTAAAAAACTATGATTAAAGGGTTTTTCACCTGTTACGTAAGGCATTAAGACCTCGTGAAGATTCACTTCTTTTGAAAAATCAATCGATGCATCTAACTCCTCAAAACAGAAATAACCAAGCTCATTTAAGCATAGAATATCTGCTTCATTAAAGGCAAAATCTTTGAAAGAACGATTTTTGTTGTAATCTAAATAGCCATTAATTGTCGCCATTATTCTCCCCTAACTCTCTTGAATTTTACAGAGATTTTCAGAAAGTGTCACGGAAAAGACAGACACCCCAAATAAGCTTACTTTCGCATAAGTCTCTTACGCCATTCTTCAAGTCCTACGATGACGAATGGGCAGAGCATAAGGTAAAGCCAGTGCCATACACCAAGACTTGCTGTGTTGAACAAATCATGAAAAACAGGCAAATATACCAGAGTCACAAAAATAATCAATTCAACAACTAAACCGATATTAATCAAAGGATTACCAAATAATTGCAACTTGCGAATGGATTGGTCAGAGGTTCTGCTGTTCATGACCATACCGATTTGACAAAAGATAATAGCACCCAAGGTCATGGTTGTCGCTTCTTGGTACAATTGACCTGAACCTGCAAGCACCGCTAAGTTTCCATTATGAAGTAGATAAGTGATGAAGAATGCACCCATGGCAAGAACTGATTCGATCAAACCATACCATAAAAAAGCTTTTATCAGCAATTTCTTATCCAGCAAACGGTCAGTCAATTTACGAGGTGGTTGGTTCATCACACCTGGTTCTGGAGGTTCAACTCCCAACCCAAGTGCTGGAATCATATCAGTTCCCAAATCGACAGCTAGAATTTGCATAATCGTCAACGGAAGTGGGACAAAACCTCTTGATAAAAGGAAGAATGCTGACGGTACGGCTTCTGGAGTATTTGAGTTAAAGATATAAGTCAAGAATTTCTTGATATTATGATAAACTGCACGACCTTCTTCAACCGCTTTAACGATGGATGCAAAATGGTCATCCGTCAAAATCATATCTGCTGATTCCTTGGCGACATCAGTACCCGTGAGTCCCATTGCCACACCGATATTAGCTTTTTTAAGAGCTGGCGCATCATTGACACCATCACCAGTGACAGCAACGACTTCACCCAATTCTTGAAGAGCTGATACAACTCGATATTTTTGCTCAGGTGCCACACGCGCAAAGACAATTTCGCCCTTGAGCGCTTCTTTTAAGGCTTCATCAGACATCTTTTCCAACTCTAAGCCAGTCACGACACGCGCATTGTCGCCACGGACAATACCGATTTTCTTAGCAATACTGAGCGCTGTCAAACCATAGTCACCTGTCACCATGATAATACGAATACTTGCGCGATGACATTTTTCAACTGCCTCACGCACCCCTTCACGAGGAGGGTCACTCATAGCAAGTAAGCCAAGAAAGACCATATTGTGTTCTAGAGTTTCTTGCGTCCATTGTTCTTCTTGAGTCAATCGGTCGCTTTCCAAAGTTCGATAGGCAAGTGCCAAAACCCGCAAACCATCCTTAGCAAATACATCATTGGCAGCTAAGATTCTCGCTTGAACGTCTGCCGTCATTTCATGAATACCTTTTTGATCTTTGTAAAAATGGCAGAGCTCTACCATTTCTTTTGGTGCACCTTTAGTGATTGACACCAAAGAGCTGCCGTCAACTAGACTATCTACTCGATTGATAGTTGTCATGCGCTTGCGCACAGAATCAAAAGGCAATTCTTTCAAACGTGGTCCCCAAGATTTATTTTTCTCAAGGGTTAGACCTGCTTTTTCAGCTAAGACATTCAAGCAAGCTTCGGTTGGGTCACCAAGAACTGTGTAGGAAGCATTTTCCTCACTCGGTGGCAAGACTTGAGCATTACTGCAGAGGTGAGCAAAGCGGACAAGGTGTTCAAGCGGTTGGCTTTCGATAAGCGCAGCTTTCTTGCCATTGCTGTTGCTGATATCACCTTCAGCTGCATAACCAAGACCAGTCACCTCATATTGACCAGACACTTGCCAAAGGTGATTGACTGTCATAGCATTTTGAGTCAATGTCCCGGTTTTATCCGAGCAAATGACTGAGGTTGCTCCCAAGGTTTCAACGGATGATAATTTTTTAACCAAAGCATTGGACTTAGCCATGCGTTGCACCGCCATCGCCAAAGAAAGGGTAACTGTCGGAAGCAATCCTTCTGGGATAAAAGCGACGATCATACCAAGTGCGAAAATAAAGGCTTTTGCAAATGGTTGATGAACAAAAAGTGTCGCTGCGATGAAGAAAATAACACCAACCGTAATGGCAATAACTGAAATTTGTTTGGTCAAGTGGTCCAATTCTTTTTGAAGTGGGCTCTTATCATCAGCCATATTTTCTGTCAAGTGAGCGATTTGTCCAAATTGGGTTGCCATACCAGTTGCTGAGACAATCATCTTAGCCGAACCTGAGGAAACGGTCGTTCCTGCAAAGACCATATTGTCGTATTCAAGAGCTGTTTTTTGAGCATCTGTGTCAGTATCACTATTTTTGTAGACAGGATTTGATTCACCTGTTAGGGCGGATTGATTGACCTGCAAATCTGTTGCAAAAATAACACGACCATCTGCAGAGATACGGTCACCTTCTTCAATCAAAACAAGGTCGCCAGGCACCAACTCTTCAGCAGGTACCTTTTCTTCTTGTCCATCACGAATAACACGTGCATAAGAAGGAAGCATCTTTTTAAGAGCTTCGGTTGCTTGGCTAGCACGGTATTCTTGAACAAAACTAAAAACACCATTGACAATATTGACAAACCAAATGGCAAGACCGAGTTCCACGCTGTGAGACAAAATCGCCACAGCACCACCAACCCAAAGTAAAATCGCCATGAGACTGGTGAAATTCTTGATAAAAGTCACAATTACGGGTTCTTTTTCTGCCTCTTTTAGCCGATTGGAACCATATTGTTTTTGACGTTCTTTGACTTGTTCGTGCCTGAGCCCAGATTGTTGCGTAGCAGCGGCTTGATAAACATCCTTTGCTGCGTAAGTTTCAAGGTCAAGTTGAACAGTTTTTTCATTTGTTCTATCACTCATAACTTGTTCCTCGATTTCTAAAAACGGTTTCACGTCCTTAAAGCCATTATACTACTTTTTAAAAATAAAGAGATAAATGAAGTCAGCTTTTCAAAGCATTTTCAACAGACATTTCATATGTGTACAAAAACATCTTAGACCTATATATCTAAGATGTTTTTGTATTTTAAAAATATACTCTAAATTATTAACGTATCATTCAAAAGATCAAGTAAATTTTCTTCTAAATATAACTCAATGATATGAAAATAGACTTCACCATCATGTATAATTTGGTACTCTTTTACTGGATACTCTGTAGTTGTTAGATTAAAAAAGTTACAGTATTTGCTTATATAAGCCGGTTTTTTTAGGCCAGAAAAAATTATTACTCTCCTGTAATCAATTTTTTCTAAAATTTTACCAATCGGTATTGAACAATTCTGAACATGAAAATCATCCAATTGATTTACTTTATCAGCATCATAAATAACAATATTATTTGAGATAACAATACCACCAGCTTTTAATGTTGTAGCTTGCAAGATCAAAGAATCTCCCCAATTATACCGAATAGAATAGTCTCTATCACAAATAATACGTTCTTGAATTATTTCTACTTCAACCTTTTTATTCTTTTTATTTGTTATTGCTTCTAAAATTGAAGTAGTCGAGCCAGTATTTTGAAATAAAATATCACTAAGAACCTTTTTCAAATTTCTTTTCATTTGCCCACCTTGTTACAATAAAGAACCATTAATTATCAACCTTCTTAAAAGCTCCTGCTTGATAATACAATAGCAACGAAAGAGCAATCATTACTGCTGCAAAAACAGCAATTCCTGAAAATCCTGTAAATTGTTCAAATAAGATACCACCAACAATCCCTGCAGTGGTTTCACCCAAATACATCACGGCATTTGATAATGACGAAATAGTACTTCGAGCATTTTCAACAGTACTTTGCAATATCGTCATAAATAATGGGAAAATAAATCCATTGTTCACATAAATAATAGTCAATAATACTTCTACCATCCAAAAATGATGAACAAATAACAGCGCCACGTAAAGAATAACAAATGTCATCGGTTCTGTTTTAAATATCTTTTGTAAACCAAAACGTTTAACAATATAACTACCCAAAAGTGATCCAGCAAGATTACCAGCACCAATAGCAATAATTGCTGTACTAATATTAGCTAAAGACAAACCAAAGCTATGATTAAACCAAGTCGCAATAAAAGTGATTGCTGTAAATAATCCCGTCTGAAACACAAAATAAGCTAGAAGATAAGACACGGATTTTTTATTCGTTAAAACATTTTTATAAGCTACTGTAAAGAAAATTCTGTGTCACGTTCCAATTTCCAATTTTGGCATACAAAAATTGATAAGAAGTAATAAGACCAAAGAAGCCGCTGAAATGGTAATGAATGGTGCACGCCATGAAATTCCCGACAGATAACCACCGATTGGAACACCCGCCATTTGAGAAACAGATAAACCAGCAGTTGCATAACCCATAACCTGAACAATGTGTTTTTTATCAACCCTCAACCTAGGTCGGCGTACAACAATATGTCCTCCGCTAGGATAGTGCCTGAATGGATTTTTTACTCCAACACTTCTCCAATCAACTCCAGTTTACAGTCAACAGGATTCAGTCTACCTTAAAAAATTTTCTTCGTAAGTGATTTTTGCCAAAAAATAAAAGTAAACGTTTTACCTGAAAAATCAATCTAAAAAAACTAACAAAAACACCTCCTGCAAAAGGGCTGAGCCATTTTACAAAAAAGTGTTTTAATATGTTATTCACTAATAGCGTTACCTGTGTAGAGTTGGTAGTAACGTCCTTTTTGGGCAATTAATTCGTCGTGATTACCACGTTCGATGATGCGTCCTTGTTCAAGTACCATGATACAATCCGCATTGCGAACCGTTGATAAGCGGTGGGCAATGACAAAGGTTGTACGACCTTTCATAAGAGCATCCATACCTTCTTGAACGTGAACTTCGGTACGTGTATCGATTGATGAAGTTGCTTCGTCAAGAATCAAAGCTGGTGGATTAGCCACAGCCGCACGCGCAATCGCAAGCAATTGACGTTGTCCTTGAGAAAGATTACTTCCGTCACCTGTCAAAACAGTATCGTAACCTTCAGGCAAGCGTTTAATGAAATCATGCGCATTTGCCAATTTTGCGGCATCGATACATTCGTCATCAGTCGCATTTAAACGTCCGTAACGGATGTTATCCATAACTGTACCAGTGAAAAGGTGGGTATCTTGCAATACAATCCCTAAACTACGACGAAGATCTGCTTTTTTTATTTTACGGATATTGATGCCATCGTAATGAATCTTACCTTCTTGGATATCGTAGAAACGGTTAATCAAGTTCGTAATGGTTGTTTTACCAGCACCAGTTGAACCGACAAAGGCAATCTTTTGGCCAGGTTCTGCAAAAAGATTGATGTCATGAAGCACCATCTTATCATCATTGTATCCAAAGGTAACGTCTGTGAAAGTCACGCGACCTTCTTGCTTGTGATAAGTCACTGTACCATCTTCATGTGGATGTTTCCATGCCCATGTACCAGTTGCTTCTTCAACTTCTTGAAGATTTCCATCAGCATCTTCTTTAGCATTAACCAATTCAACATAACCTTCATCAACTTCTATTTCAGCATCAAGCAGTTTAAAGACACGATTGGCACCAGCCATCGCCATAACTACTGAGTTAATTTGTTGGCTGATTTGAGTGATTGGGTTAGTAAATCCACGGTTCAATGCAAGAAAAGAAACCAAAGTTCCCAAAGTCAAACCAGCATAACCATGAAGTGCCAAAGCTGCACCAAGCATAGCACAAAGAACATATGAAATGTGTCCAATGTTAGCAGATACTGGCATCAAGATATTGGCAAAAATATTGGCATTCGTAGCCGAATGACGGAGTTCTTGGTTGAGTTTGCGGAAATCTTCTTTGGCACGTTCTTCGTGGTTAAAGACTTTAACGACTTTTTGACCATCCATCATTTCTTCGATGAAACCATTAACGCGACCGAGGTCATTTTGTTGGTCATGGAAATATTTTGATGATTGCGCAGCGATTTTACGAGCTACATAAAGTAAAACAATAACCATGAAAACTGACAAGGCTGATAATGGCACATTTAGAACTAACATGCTGACAAAAGTTGTCAAAATCGAAAAGCTTGAGTTGACCACTTGCGGGATACTTTGTCCAATCAATTGACGAAGAGTATCAACGTCATTGGTATAAATTGACATGATGTCCCCGTGAGCATGCGTATCAAAGTACTTGATTGGCAAGCTTTCCATGTGCGTAAAGAGGTCAATACGAATACGACGCATTGTTCCTTGTCCCACATAAACCATCAAACGGTTATAAGTGTAAGTACTTGCTACCCCAATAATCCCAATAATGATTAGTTGGAAAATAGCATGCGCTAAACCAGAAAAGTCAGGATTTTTAGCAGCCAAAAGAGGTGTGACATAACTATCAATCAAGGTTTGCATGAACAAACTAAAACGAACCATACAAAGCGCAGCAATCAAAATCAAGACAAAAACAGCCATGAAACGCCATTTATAATTCTTAATTACATAAGCCAAAACACGTTTTAGTGTGGCTTGTTTGTTCACTTCTTTTTTAGGTTGAGACATTAGTTATTACCTCCTTCCTCATCAAAATCACCCCTACCTTGTTGTTGAACCTCATTGATTTCACGGTAGATAGCGTTTGTTTGTAGTAATTCATCGTGGCTAGCAAAGCCTGAGATTTTACCATCATCAAGCACCAAAATCTTATCAGCATGTTGCACACTTGAAATACGTTGTGCAATGATAATTTTTGTTGTTCCTGGAATTGTTTCTTCAAATGAACGACGGATATTGGCATCTGTGGCAGTATCCACGGCACTTGTTGAATCATCCAAAATCAAAACTTTTGGTTTTTTAAGCAATGCGCGAGCGATACAAAGACGTTGCTTTTGACCACCAGAGACGTTGCTTCCGCCTTGTTCAATCCATGTATTATATTTGTCAGGGAAACTTTCGATAAATTCGTCTGCACAAGCTTGGCGACAAGCTTCCATACATTCTTCGTCAGTCGCATTTTCATTCCCCCAACGAAGGTTATCAAGAATAGTTCCTGAGAAAAGGACATTTTTTTGAAGCACTACGGCAACTTGGTCACGAAGAACTTCCAAATCGTATTCGCGAACATCGTGTCCGCCAACTTTAACTGACCCTGCATCCACATCGTAAAGACGAGAAATCAAGTTAGCAAATGATGTCTTACCAGAACCAGTACCACCAATAACACCGATGATTTCACCAGATTTGACACTAAGGTCAATGTCAGATAACACTTCTTCTCCACCACCGTGTTTGTATGAAAAATGCACGTGGTTAAATTCAATGTTTCCATTTGGAACTTCCATCAATGGATTTTCAGGATTCACGATATCAGCTTTTTCATTAAGCACTTCTGCAATACGTTCGGCACTGGCTGTACTCATTGAAACCATAACCATAATCATTGACAACATCATAAGAGACATCATCATGGCAAAGATGTAAGACATCAGGGATGTCAATTCACCCGTTGTCAGTGTACCACCAACGATGAATTGTGCTCCAAACCATGATAAAAAGATGATACAACCAAAGATGATAAACATCATAACTGGCACGTTGAAAATGATGATTTTTTCTGCTTTAACAAATAAACGGTAAATATTTTCAGCAGCCTTCGTGAATTTTTTATTTTCATATTTTTCACGTACAAATGCTTTAACCACACGAATGGCAGAAATATTTTCCTGAACGCTGGCATTCAAATCATCGTATTTACGGAAAACGTAATTGAAAGTTGTCATAGCCTTACGCATGATAAATAGAAGCGATGCTCCCAAAATCAAGACAGCCGCAAGGAAAATCAAACTCAAACGTTGGTCCACCACAAAACACATAATCATACTAACAACGATTGTCAGCGGTGCACGCACAACGATACGAATAATCATTTGATAAGCATTTTGCACATTTGTAACGTCTGTTGTCATACGAGTGACAAGACCAGCTGTACTGTATTTATCAATATTTGAAAAGGCAAAGGTTTGAATATTATCATACATTCCTTCACGCAAATTAGCGGCAAATCCTGCTGAGGCTTGCGCAGCGAATTTACCAGCCAAGAAACCAGTTGTTAAACCACATGTGGCAAGAACCAACATCAAGATTCCATACTTCATGGCAACAGCCAAGTTCCCAGCTTGTACCCCTTGGTCAATTAACTTAGCAATGACAAAAGGGACTGACATATCGAAGAAAACCTCTAAAGCTGCACACAAAGGAGCAAGTAAAGATGGTGTCTTATACTCCTTGACTTGAGCTAAAAGAGTTTTAATCATTCTCGTCACCTCTTTCTACAACATTATAATATGCTCGTTCGAGCAAAGAATGAAATGTTTCTTGTTCTTTATCAAAAAAGCCTCTGATAATATTGTCTTCTGATTCCTGCAAATGATCACACACAAGAATAATCAAGTCAAGTCCCTTATCAGAAATGCGCACTTTCTTGATACGCTTGTCCTTGTCATCCTGACCTGTAATAACTAATTCCTTTTGTTCCAAACGCGAGATAATCCCAGCCATGGTTGGTTGCGACACTTCAAATTCTCTCTCTAATTCCTTATAAGTACAACAATCCTTGTCATCTTTTAAATACAACAACACCCAAGATTGCATAATGGTGATATTATAAGGCTTTAAGAAATTATTCATGTTTTGTTCCAAACGATGCGCAATTCGCTTAACAAGCCAACCATATGGAGCATTTTTAGGATTCATAGTTACCTCCGACAATAAAAAAGCAAGTCCCTAAAAAACATCCGTCAGAATTTGTAGACATTTTTTAAAGTTTGCTAAACATTCCATTTTATTCCATTAATTATTATAAAACTTTGAGTTAAAAAGTCAATAGCCTGCTATTGATTTTTTAAAAATCAATAAAAGCCTGTTTTGATTCAAAACAGACTATCTTACATTTACCCCTCAACCTTTTCGCTGAGTTCTTCCCATTCTAACATGAGGGTTTCTTGTTGTTCAGTTAGTTCATCGAGTTCTTTTTGCAAATCAATTAGCTCGCTCGCTTCATTTGTAGCAAGCATGACTTGGTTGATTTCCTCTTCACGCGCTTCAATCTCTTCTAATTGATTTTCAATTTCAGTGATGCGACGTGTGAGTTTGCGAAGTTCTTTTTGATTGGCTTTTTGCGCTTGATAATCATTAGCTGGCGCTTTTTCAACGACTACAGTTGTTTTTTCTTGCGCTTCTTCTTCCTTCATGCGAGCCAATTCTTCCAGCTCTGCTTTTTTCTCAAGGTAATAATCATAATCGCCAAGATAAAGGGTTGAGCCTTCTTCGGAGATTTCAAGCACTTTTGTCGCTACACGGTTAATGAAATAGCGGTCATGGCTGACAAATAAAAGCGTGCCGTCAAAATCAATCAAGGCATCTTCCAGAACTTCCTTACTGTCAATATCCAAGTGGTTGGTTGGTTCATCAAGGATAAGGAAATTGTTGTTTTGCATTGACAATTTTGCTAACAAAAGACGAGCTCGTTCGCCACCTGAAAGCATGCTGACTGATTTTTTAACGTCATCACCTGAGAAAAGGAAGGCTCCTAGACGATTTCTGATTTCTACTTCAGGTGTAGTTGAGAAATCATTCCACAACTCATCAAGAACGGTATTGGTACGTGTCAAATTTGATTGCGTTTGGTCATAGTAACCAACCTCGACATTAGCACCGTAAGTTGATGTTCCTTTAATAAATGGAATCTGACCCACAATTGATTTAATCAAAGTTGATTTTCCAATACCATTTGGTCCAACGATGGCAATGGCATCAAATTTCTTGACATCAATGTTGATTGGCTCTGACAAGATTTGATCATCGTAACCAATCGCCGCATCAGTTACTGTTAAAACAACATTTCCTGACACTTTATCAGCATGGAAAGTCATGTTAGCTGATTTTTGTCCAGCTGATGGCTTGTCCAAGCGTTCCATTTTTTCTAATTGTTTGCGGCGGGCTTGAGCACGTTTTGTCGTTGAAGCACGAACAAGGTTACGTTGCACAAAGTCTTCCAACTTAGCAATTTCTTTCGCTTGTTTTTCATAATTTTTGGCTTCGAGCGCTAATTTCTCAGCCTTCAAATCCATAAATTTAGAATAGTTACCAACGTATCGATCAAGCGAATGTTTTGTCAAATCAAGCGTCACTGTTGCAACTTTATCAAGGAAGTAACGGTCGTGACTGACAATAATCAAAGCGCCTTGATAGTTGACTAAGTAATTTTCAAGCCAAGCAATGGTTTCAATGTCCAAGTGGTTGGTTGGTTCGTCAAGTACAAGAAGTTCAGGCTTTTCAAGCAACATTTTAGCAAGAGCCAAGCGCGTATTTTGCCCACCAGACAACTCAGAAATCTTCATTTGCCACATCGATTCATCAAATTTGAACCCATTCAAAATGGCTTTAATTTCTGCCTCGTAAGTGAATCCACCTTTAACACGAAATTCTTCTGATAAACGGTCGTAATCCGACATCAATTTATCAAAAGCATCACCTGTTAGCTCTGCCATTTGCATTTCCATCTTACGAAGACGAGATTCCATGCTACGCACATCATCAAAAACGTGCAACATTTCATCAAAAATGGTATTTTCTGACTCAAAATGACTATCTTGCGCCAAATATGACAAACTTAAGTCACGTTTTGTATTGATTTCACCTGATGTTGGTGCTTCTTCACCGACTAAAATTTTAAGCAAAGTTGATTTACCAGCACCATTTCGCCCAACAAGCGCAATGCGGTCTTTTTCATCAACTTGAATATTAATATTGTCAAATAAGACATCGCCCGAAAATGAGCGTTCAATTTTGTTTCCTTGTAAAATAATCATATGTCTATTTTAACAAATCCTCACTCGTTAAACTAGGATAATATCAAAAAATCTGCTCAAATGAGCAGATTTCATTACTATTGATTATAAATCGATTGTACTTTTTGGATATCGACATCTTGAATGCCATAGTATGAACCCGACGATTGCATGACTGATTCTTCATTATCGTCGTGGTCAAGCCCAATAGCGTGTCCCAATTCGTGCTCTGCTGTGTAGACAATACGATTATGCGTGTAGCCATAATCATTATCAAGCAAGTAATAGGTATTTAACTTAACGTCCACATGCGTAATCTGATTAGTCAACGCATTAGTCTCTGTTTCAGCTAAACCAGCTGCTTTTGAACTTGCATCTGAATATTCAGTTGCAACAATATCTGCTGAACTCTCATCACTAACAAGTGTAAAGGTAAATGCCCCAGTGGCATTCCAAGCATTAATCGCTTCTTCATAAGCGTTAACTAGCGTCTTATTAGTTGTTTTAATATAAACATTAGCCGAATTGCTAGACCAACGAGCACCAGAATAATGAGTAAAATCATCTGTTGACAAGTCTTTTAAATTATTAGCAATATCATCTTTATTAGCATCAAAGTACGTAACGACACTATTAGCAATATTTGAAATGGAATTTGCTAACTGAGAACTGCTGTTATTGGCGTAATAAAGAAGGCCAAAACATAAAATGGCAATCAGAACAATTGTCTTAATAATTGCCCAGAAAAAATTCCAGATAATATTGATTATAACGCTGGGAATAAAAAAGATAATCTTAAATAGTGTTCTCATACGTACCCTTTCTTTCTAGAATTCTAAGCATTAACAAATTACCTCGGGCTTTAGTATAACAAGCCCAGCTTAAAAAAACAAGAAAAAATAAATATTTCGGTACACAACAAAAAAGAAGCTAGTAAAAAAACTAGCTTCAAATTATTTTTATCTCACTTCCATAACGACTGGTAAAATCGCTGGGCGGCGTTTGGTTTGGTCAAAGAGGAATTTAGCCACTTCATCGCGGACAGCTCCTTTTAGTTCACCCCAGTCAAAACTATCTTGTTCCAAGTAGTTTTCAACGGTTTGGTTAACCAATTCAGCCGATTCACGAAGAATATCACGGCTCTTCTTAACGTAAACAAATCCGCGTGTGTGAATTTTTGCTTTAGAAACAATTTTCTTCTGGCGTTTATTAACAGTCAAGGCAATGATGAAGATACCATCTTCTGACAAGACTTTACGGTCACGAAGAACGATGTTTCCAACATCACCGATAGCATTACCATCAATCATGACATCGCCTGCTGGTACGCTACCTTCATGGTTAAAACCATTTTTACCAAGAACCATAACATCACCACGTTTAACGATGTAGATGTTTTCAGGGTACATTCCCACTTCTTGTGCCAATTCAGCGTGAGCTGCCAAATTACGGTACTCACCTTGAACTGGGAAAAGGTATTTCGGTTGAAGAAGGTTAAGCATCAACTGCAAATCACGTCCATTGGCATGACCTGAGACATTAAGTGTCTTCGTAATAAGGTTAACCGTACCACCAGCTTTGTAAATAAGGTTTTCAACACGCGCAACCGCTGCTTCTTTTGAAAGACTTGGTGTTGTAACGATGTAAACCAAATCACCATCTTTAATTTGAATATAACGGTGACGACCAAGTGCCATTTTATGTAGACCATTGATTGGTTCACCCATGCGACCAGCTTCAAGAATAATTAATTCATGGTCTTCGTATTTGTGCATGTCTTTTGGTTTGATGATTAATTTTTCATCAACCAAACGAAGACGCTTCATACGAATCGCTGTGCGAACAATGTTTTCAGCGTCAAAACCAGTCAAGACCACACGACGACCGTATTCAGCAGCTGAGTCAAAGACTTGTTGGATACGCACTAGGTTTGAGGCTACCGCAGCAATGATAACGCGACCTTCAGCGTCAGCAATAGCGCTATCCATTTCAGCAGCAACTTCTGCTTCGCTTGCTGTCATGACGTGGCTTGTAGCATTTGCAGAATCAGAAAGAAGGGCAAGCACTCCTTCACGTCCAATTTCAGTCAAACGTCCCAAGTCAGTGCGGTAATATTTACGCGCAGCTTGGTCAAACTTAAAGTCACCAGTATAGACAATATTTCCTTCATCGGTACCAACTACAATCCCTAAACTTTCAGGAACTGAGTGAGTTGTTTTGAAGAATGAAATCGTCGCATCCGCAAATTCGATTTCAGTTTCAGCGTCGATAACGTGGAAATTATTGAATTTCTTAACGTTGTTATTTTTCTTAACAAAGAGCTTCGCTAACTCAATAGTAAGTGGTGAACCAAAGACTGGCGCTTTGAATTCTTGCAAAATATAAGGCAAAGCTCCGATAGCATCGGCGTGCCCGTGTGTCAAGAAAATCCCTTGCACACGTTTTTTGTTTTCAATTAGGTAATCAAGGTTTGGAATGACTTCATCCACACCAAGTTGCTCATTTTCAGGATACTTCAGTCCAGCATCCAAAACGAAAATTGAGTCATTAACTTCTACCACATAGAGGTTTTTCGCATTTTCACGAACCCCACCTAGGGCAATAATTTTAATATCGCTCATGACGATGTTTTCTCCTCATTTTATTTTTTTATACGTGCAAACCATGTTTGCTTATTTCTTTACTAACGGTCCTTGCCTCCAAAAAGGTTAGCAAGTCGAATTACAGCAATTTAATTGTAACATATTTTCAGAAGATTTTCTTCTTTATGATTTGGAAAAGTCACTCAAGGCACAAAAAAACGCCCGAGGGCGTTTCATTTTATTCAAATAATTGATAGTAATCAGCGATTGCCAGTTGGGCTTTTTCATCTTGGTTGAGGTCTTTGATGATTTTCCCATCTTTCATAACAATCAAACGGTTGCCATATTTCAGAGCATCTTCCATGTGGTGTGTAATCATGAGTGCTGTCAAGTGGTCACCCGTTACAAATTCATCTGTTAAATTCATCAAGGATACACTCGTTTTAGGGTCAAGTGCTGCTGTGTGTTCATCGAGTAATAACAACTCTGGACGTTTCAGCGTAGCCATCAAAAGGCTGAGCGCTTGACGTTGACCACCTGACAAAAGACCCGTCGGCGTATCCAAATGTTTTTCAAGACCATTGCCAGTTCGTGCCACCAATTTCTTAAATTCATCTGTAAAACTGTGAATTTTTCGTGGCAAAAGTCCACGTTTTTCACCACGATATTTGGCAATAAGAAGATTTTCAGCCACAGTCATACGTGGTGCTGTTCCCATTTTAGGGTCTTGAAAGACACGCGCCAAATAGTTAGCACGTTTTTCAGCAGGCAGATGCGTCACATCTTTTCCAAGGATTGAAATGCTTCCGCTAGTTAACATCAAAGTCCCAGCAATCACGTTAAAGAGGGTTGATTTACCGGCACCATTACCACCTAAAATCGTCAAAAAATCATGCTCATAAATGGTCAAGTTCACATCATCAAGGATTGTTTTGACCTCGTCAAGACCGTTATTAACTTGAACTGTTGCATTTTTTAATTCTACAATTTTTTTCATCGTGATAAGGTCACTCCTTTAAAGAATTTATTTTTAAGAACAGGAACCATAAGACAAATAGCTAAGACAATGGCACTGAATAATTTGAGGTAGTTGGTATTGAAACCAAGGGCAATCACACCTGTGATTAAGAATTGGTACAAAATTGACCCAACCACGATAGCAATCAAACGTTCAAGTAGTGTCAAACCAGTTGAGTAAAGCACCTCACCGATAATGATACTTGCAAGACCGATTACAATAACACCAATCCCTTTTGACACATCAGCGTAGCCGTCTTGTTGACTGACAAGAGCCCCTGACAAAGCAATCAAACCATTTGAAATGGTAAGTCCCATAACTTCCATACGGTCAGTATTGATTCCAAAACTCTTTGCCATATCAAGGTTATCACCAGTTGCGATGTAAGCTTGACCAAGTCGTGTATAAAGGAAAAAGATAAGCGCTGAAATCACGATAATCACTGCTAAAAGACCAATGACCAAAAGATTTGTACTATCAGAAAATGGAAGCAAGGCTTGCAAAGGTTTGATGTTAAACAAACCTAGGTTGGCACGTTTCATAACCATAAGCATAACGGAGTTACATGACGTCATTACCAAAATCCCTGCTAAAAGCGTTGGAATTTTTCCTTTAGTATAAAGAAGACCAGTAACAAGACCAGCTAAACAACCCGCAAGCATACCTGCCAAAGTAGCTAACAAAGGGTGTGTCCCGTGATTCATCAAAGTAACAGCCACTGCTCCACCAAGAGGGAAAGACCCTTCAGTCGTCATATCTGGAAAATTAAGAATTCGGAAAGTCAGGTAAATTCCTAAACCAAGAATTCCCCACAAAAGTCCTTGTGAAACTGACGAAATAATCATGTGATGTTTTCTCCTTCTCTCCTAATTTTCATCTGCTTTAACAGCTACTGTTGCTTTTGACAACATGCTATCTGGAATTGTAATGCCAAGTTCTTGAGCTTCTTTTAAGTTAAGGGTTGGGGTACCAGTATTAACGATGTTAACTGGGACGTCTGATACTTTTTTACCAGCAAGTAATTTAACAGCAATTTTTGCTGTTTCAACCCCTAAATCATATTGACTTTGAGCGACTGAAGCGATGCTTCCTTGTTCAACCATGGTGTCCACACATGAATAAACTGGAATCTTAGCAGCGTTTGCTGAGTTAACAACAGTTGAAAAAGCTGAGGCAATGGTATTATCTTGTGGGACAAAAACAGCATCGACTTTACCAGTCATGACAGACATGGTTGTTTTAATTTCATTGGTTGATGGAACAGCGTATTCAATTACATTGATACCAGCTGCTTTATCGTATTTTTTAAATTCAGCCACTTGAGATACGGAATTATCTTCGCTACTAGCATACAAAACTCCGATTGTTTTAGCGTTTGGTGTAATTTCTTGAATCATCTCAACCGTTTGTTTAATCGGCACTTGGTTAGAAACGCCTGTAACGTTTCCTTCCGGTTTTTTCAAATTCTTAACCAATTTTGCTCCGACTGGGTCTGAAATAGCTCCCATCACAACTGGAATGTCTTTGGTTGCTGAAGCTAGTCCTTGAGCAGCTGGTGTTGCAATCCCAATAACCACGTCATTTTTAGCATGAACCAATTGTTTACTCATGGTTTGGATTTTACTTTGGTCACCTTCGGCATTTAAAACGGTAATCTTAGCATTTGCTTTGTCGTAGCCAGCATCAGCTAAGCCATCTTCAATCCCTCTTTCAATTTCATCAAGAGCATCGTGGGTAACATATTGTAAAATACCGATTTTAATATCTCCATTTTTTGCTGACTCATTTTTAGTCTGGTCATAAATCATTGAACCAGCTACTAAAATGACAAGGGCAATAAGTGTTCCAATAAGTGCCTTATTTTTCATATTTTTCTCCGTTGAACAATCTAATTTATTTAATAGCTTATTTTCAATTTGATGAGTCAACTAAAAAGAAAAGCGTCTAGTAATTGCTTACTACACGCTTTTTTATCTTTTAACTAAGATTAGCGCATAGATACTTTTTAGAAGTACTCCAAAAGTCGTATCTATGCAACAACATAAACACAACTTTTACATACGCCAACTTTGCCAACTTGTAAGAGTTTGTGTCATGTTCATATCTTAGCTTCCCCCTGTGTTTTTTAATAATTATAACCTAAATTCTGAAAATTTCAAGTTCTTTTCGAAATTTTCTTATTTTTATTCAAAACACTTATTTGCTATGCTCAAACTTTAGCTTAAATGCTTGATAAAACTTCTAATAACCTTTGGAAGAGTGTGATATGAATAAGATTTGTAGAGTCTTTCTTTCCAAGTATGAGCTCCAATACCGTAAACGCCCAAGTCGAGAGCTGGAATGTCAAGCTTTCTGATGGTATCAACTGGCAATGGATAAATTGCATCCATCAGAGGAAAATTCGCTTTTAGTTTTTCAATATCTTCTGGACTTTCTCGCATCGCAAGATAGCTAGAATCACTTAAAAATGGGAAAAATCGTCGTTTCACAAAATGTTCTTCAGGAAATTCTGCCATCATTTTTTCAAGCGCTTGGTCAACATCGCTGTCTTTATCAGTATAATTGTGGGGACAAAACGGCGGTGCTAAAAAGACAATCACTTTTGCTTCATCAGACTGTGTTTTTGCCTCAAGGTAGTCAATTAAATCAAAACCAACTTCTCGTTTGTCAAAATCTCCGATAGTTTCAAAGAACTCCCTAATTAAGGCTTGGCTATCAAAACCTTTTTTCTCCAAAACATCTAGATACTGCGAAAAAGTCATCACAGTAATATCATGCGAAATCTGGCTATGAATATGACTTCTTTCCGAATAAATCTTAAATCGTTCTTTATAATGTCTTGAAACCTCATGGACAGCCTCACGACTAGCTTCCATTAAGGTGTGCAAAATGGTATCTGCACTTTTTTCATATAAGAAAGTATTGAAGTAAAGATTGGCACGCTTGTTTGTTTGGACATTATAAAAATCCTTGCAATCTCGTTGTAAAAGCACAGAACTTGGCAATATATCTTCATTGTCAATTTTTTCAACTAAATCAAGGTTGGTATTGATTTTAAGATTAATCGCACTAGAAATCATTGTGGCATCAATACCCATCAAACAACTGCCAACATGCGTTTCTCTCCCTTTGATGTAAAAACATGTCAACATTTTCCCAGCAGCGCCCGTGTAAATATATTTCTTCTCATCACCGTCATATGAAGGAGAAATAAAATCCGTATTAACCGCTGCTTGAAACTCATAACCTGCTTGACGAAGACGTAACAGTTCACTTGAGGCCTGGATGGCACCAGTATGGTCATTTTCCTCAACACAATTGGTCATCAAAAGTAAATTGCAAGGAAGTTCATCTGGATGTTCCATGTAATAGAAAAGTGTCGCAATATTGACTGCATCTCCTGATTTCATATCAAGCATTCCGCGGCCAAACAACCAGTCACCAGATTTAGCATGTTCTTGAATAAGTGGGTCTTCGTCATAGTTTTTAAAGAACGCTTGAAGCGCATCTGAATCATTGGCGATGCCTTTTATAGGACCATAATCTTCAACCCCAACAGTATCCATATGAGAATGCAGGATTACTGTCTTTGATACCCCAGTTTTCTTTAGCAGTGCAAAATTATTCTTACGTTTTAAAGAATCATCTTCTAAAACTTGTTGCCAAACACACTCAGGGTGAGCTGTAAAATACGGCGCTGATTGCACCAATTCATAAATGGCATCAGCCAAATTGACCTCTCCTGCTGTACCATTTACTGAAAGAATGGACACCAAATATTTAGCAATGGATTCTATACGTTCTGGCGTGCTCAATTCTTCAATGGTTTCAAATTTCATGATGATACTCCTTCAAAATAGCAACTGCATTTTTAACCGTTTGAACTTGCAAGGTATTCAGACTGTCTTGACTATAAAAGGCAGAATGAGGGGTCAAGATAACATTATCTCGTTTAAGAAATGGATTATCTGAAAGGTCTGGATTTTCACTCTCTAAAACATCCAATCCCGCACCGATTACTTTTCCCTCATCTAACGCTTCAATCAGTGCTACTTCATCCACAAGACTACCACGCGCCACATTGATAAAAATCACTGGTTTTTTCAACTTCTTAAAGAAGTCCCGATTAAAGAAATGCTCATTAGCCGAATTAGCAAACAAATGCAAACTGATGACATCTGCCTCAGCTTGAATGGTTTCAATTGAAACCAATTTGACACCAAGTTGGTCTGCCACTTCCTCAGGAATAAAAGGGTCATAAGCTATCACAGACATTCCAAAACTTTTTGCACGTTTAGCAACTGCCTGTCCGATTCGACCAAGACCGAAAATAGCCAAGGTTTGCGAGGAAAGCCGCTTCACTTCGCCAGCCTTTTGATAACTCCAAAATCCTGCTACTATGAATTTGCGATGTATAAAGAGTTTTTGATTTAAAGCAAGCAGGAGAGCTATCGTATGATTGGCAACATCTTCTGTTGAATAAGCTCCTAAATTGCGAACAGCAACACCCAACTTTTCAGCATAGTCAGTATCAATAGTATTAGTCCCTGTTGCATTAACTGCAATCCCCTTTAAGTCAGGAAATTTTCCCAAAATATCTTCCTTAAGTGGCAGAAAAGCTGTCAAAAGCACGTCCACACCAGACATTCTTTCAATAAACTCATCTTCATTGACATAAGGATAAACAGTAATCTCACTATCGGCAGGTAAAAGTTCCTTTAAAAGGTTAACTTCGATACTCAAATCACGTTCCGCCAAAACATTTGGATAATCAGAAATTAACACTTTTAACATGGTCTTTATCCTTTAAAATAGTATCTACCTCACTAACTAAATGGTGCATTTCTTGTTTTGTACCAATGGTGATACGAACAAAGTCTTTGACTTCTTCTGTCTCGTAGTGACGAACCAAGATATGGCGTTCACGTAATTTTTCATATAATTCCTCCCCTAAAATCAAACGTGAAGACGCATAGACAAAGTTCGTTTTACTGTTTAAAACTTTAAAACCTAAAATACGAAGAGCAGATGTCAAGTAATCACGATTTTCGATAATTTCCTTGACATGTCTTTCAAAATGAAATTCATCTTCTAAGCTTGCTATCGCCACTTCTTCTTGTAACAAACTCACATTGAATGGATTAACCGCCATTTTTAAATCTTCCATATCTTTGATGAGTTCTTTACAAGCAACCGCGTAACCAATCCGACCGCCAGCTAATTGACGCGATTTTGAAAAAGTACGAACAACAATAACATTTGAAAATTCTTCAACCAACTTAATAGCTGTTTGTGATGCTCCGCCAAAATCAATATAAGCCTCATCAACAATAACCAGGCGCTCTGGATGCGAAGCAACCAATTTCTTGATGGCTGATAAAGGTTTTAAAAATCCTGTTGGTGCATCCGGATTAACAACTAAAACGGCATGTGGAAGATCTTCATAATCTGATAAATCAACGCGTAAATCTTTTGTTAAAGGCACTTCTAATGCTTCATATTCATACGTATCCGTATATCCTTTGTAAAACGGATAAGTCACTTTCGGAAAAGCAAGTTTATCGCCTCGTTCAAAAAATGTTCTAAAGATTAAATCTAAAACATCATCTGCTCCTGTTCCAACAATGAGGTTTGTTTTATCCAAAGAATGCAAATTAGCCAATTTTTGACGTAATTTGTGCTGACAAGGATCGTTGTAATAATTTAAATTCTGAACATTTTTCAAAACCTCTAAAACACGAGGGCTAGGCTCTTGTGAACTTTCATTGGCATTTAATTTAAGATAATCATCTCCAAGTTGTTCACCAGGTTTGTAAGCGACAATAGTTTCAAATGATTTAGCTAAAAATGTTGACATAACAAACTTTCTAAATTGTTTTTTACGTGGCAATCCACATCTACAAATGATAATTAAAAGTGATTAATAACGTTCAAGCGGGAAAGTCATGCAATGCACACCACCACCTGCTTTCAATAACTCCGTCATATCGACCTCTATGACTTCCATACCTTCACTGCGAAGTGCTTCGTTAATAAAGGTATTTTGTTTTAAACTCATCACACGATTATCTCCTAAAGCTTCAACGTTATAACCATGCTTAAAAATCATGTCTTGCGTTCCAGAAATAATCTTAATGCCTTTTTCCTTGACCAAGGTAACAAAATCTTCTGGCAATCCAGCTTCATAAGCAATAGCAAGTTTCGGTGCCACTAAGTTAAAGCACATATCCAGATGAAGATAGTCTGGATTTGCCTTAACAGCATAGACCTTGTAACCATATGGTTCTAATTGCTTACGAATTTCATCAACACCTGTGAGATTGGTGCGATCAATCACCCCAATCGCTAATGTCTTCTCATCAATAAATGCAAAATCACCCCCTTCAAAGTAACCTTCAGTAACTTCAGCAATTTTTGGAATGCCAAGCCCCGACATAATGTCTTCGTAATGACGACGTTCCTCAAAACGAATAGGTTTTTTAAAACGCCCTAAGATATATCCTTCCTTAACATCACCTCCAAAATCTCTAGCAAAAACTGCATTTGGCATTTTTTTACCAGAAGTGACCTGGACCACTTCCACGCCATTATCCTGGTAAGCTTTGACCACAGCGCCGTACTCTTGCATCATTTTGTCGTAGTCCAAAGGTTTAGTGTACTGCTCTGAAATCACATTAATCGGCGCCGCACTTACCAGAAAATCTGGTCGGCACATTAACACTTTTCGTAAACGACTGGTTCCATCAATTACTGCCATAAGAATCTCCTCCTACTCATTTTCTCCCGTATTTTTTTGTGCTAAAGCACTATAGGTTTTCATCCATTTATCAAAGCTACCATCTTTTTTATCTTGCTCAATCAATTTATCCACGTAAGCCTTGAGCGATTGATTGCCTTTAGTTAATGCCATAGCTGTCTCAGTTGTCCCTGGTAAATCAATGTCAGCATAAGTCAATTCACTGTTACTTGCGATATATTGGTCAGCTACCGTATCATCTGCAACCACAGCATCCACTTTACCTTGTGCTAAATTCAAAAACGCATCTGGCAAACTTGATAAGGCAACTATCTGCTTAGGTTTGATGTCCTCTTTGACTACATCTTCTTGCGTAGTTGATTTTTGTACTGCAATTGAACTTTGTGCTAAATCAGCAATCGCAGTGTACTGAGGAGCTGAATCTTTACGAACAACAACTTTATTGATTTGCTTAACGTAGTTTTGTGTGAAATCGACCGACTTTTCACGTTCTTTTGTTTTTGTCATCCCGGCAATGGCGATATCAGCATTTCCTGACGTGATAGTTCCTAGAATCGAATCAAAATTCATATTTTTAACCACTAATTTCACCTGCAATTTATTTGCTAATTGCTTGGCAAAAGCTAAGTCAACTCCAACAGCTTTCTTGTGACCTGATGACAAATCGTAAAACTCATAAGGAGCGTAGCCAATGTTAGTTGCAACAACAAGCTGTCCAGAATTCTGAATCTTCTCGATGCTTCCAGCAGCCGTGTTTGTTTCCCTATGATTAAAAGCAAAAGTACCAATTATCATTACTATAAAAGCTGCTGTCACTAGCAAACTCTTCCAGCTAGCTTTAATAGTTTGCACCAGTTCATCCCATTTATCACGCAAAGTTAATTCTTCTGCACTGCGATTCATCTTTCTTTCATAATGTGCAACGATACGTGTGGTTGAAAAAGTAAAAACCAAATAAACAAAACCAACAGCAATCACCGCTTGAAAAGGTTTATAAGAAATCCCCTGAATAGTGCTTGCTGTAAACATCAAATCAGCAACCCCAATTACCGATGCTTGCGAACTTGACTTAATGTTATTCGAAAATTCATTTCCCAAAGTTGGCAAAATATTTTTAAACGCCTGCGGGATAATCACATACCGATAAGCTTGAAATTTATTAAAGCCAATACTTCTAGCTCCTTCAAATTGTCCTGAATCTACCGCTTGAATCCCAGACCGATAAATCTCAGCAACAAAGACCGATTCCCCAACCGTTAAACCCGTTAAGGCTGCAATCAAACGGTCTAAATCAACACCAAAAAGCGTACTTTTAGGAATATTTAGCCCCAGCATGGGCAAACCATAAAAGAAGAGTGACAAAATGACTAGCATCGGCAAACCACGAATCACTTCAATGTAAAGTTTTGTCAATCCACTAATCAAAAGATTGTCACTCATCCTAGCTGCGGTGACAACACCCCCTAAAATCAGGGCTAAAACCATGGAAACCACCGACAAAAAGACTGTCATCAGGGCACCATCTAAAATAAATCCACCATAACTTTCCAGAAACCCACTAAACATAACTCTCTCCTAGACCTAACTTATAAAATTTGCTTCAAAAAACTTGCCACACGTTGATTTGGATAAGAACGATTCACCTCTTCAGGTAGCATGTCTGCGATTAACTCACCATTTTCAAGAAATACAATACGATCTGCCACTTCTTTTGCAAAACCAATCTCGTGTGTCACAATAATCATTGTCGTACCACTTTTAGCAATAGCTTTCATCACCTGCAAAACCTCACCAACCATCTCAGGATCAAGCGCTGAAGTCGGCTCATCAAATAAAATAATGTCAGGTTGCATTGCCAAAGCTCTTGCTATAGCAACACGTTGTTTCTGACCGCCAGACAGATTTTCAGGATAAGCATCTTTCTTATCAAGCAAGCCAACTGCCATCAGCAAGCGAAAAACAATTTCATCCACCTCTTCGCTGCTTTTCCGGTGTAATTTTTCTGGACCAATACCAATATTTTTAGCAATGGTCATGTTATTAAAAAGGTTAAAGTGTTGAAAGACCATATTGACATGTTCTCGTAGCAAATTGTCATTCATATTCATGTCATAAATGTTTTTCCCCATAACCGCAATTTCACCACCGTCAACCTTTTCCAATTTATTAATCGTTCGAATCAAGGTTGATTTTCCACTTCCAGATGGTCCAATCAAAACCACAACCTCACCTTTTTTAACAGACAGATTGATGTTTTTTAGAACTTCTTGCTTACCATAACTTTTTCGAATACCCTTCATTTCGATCATATACTTCGCTGTAAAATCGAAAGTCGCCAACTCCTCTTCCAAAGCAACCATACCGCAGACCTCTTTCTTAATTGATGTCAATATTTTATAATTTTCAGAATTTTATTTCAATAGTTTATGTGAGGTTTTGTGACATATGTATGGATTTTTTCTATTTTTTATGATTTTGGTGATTATGTTCTTTATTTTCGAATCCTTGTTTATAACTTTTATTTATGATAAAATCAGAAATATGAAATCTAGTTATAAATTATCCATTTTTGACTTCAAATTAATCAAAGACATTTATGAAACACAGAGTTTCTCTGAAGCTGCTAAGCTTAATAATATCAGTCAACCAGCTGTTTCTAAGCGTGTAAAAGAAATCAACAGCAATTTATGTGAGGTTTTCTTACGTAAAAATAAAAAAATCTCCCTGACACCTAAGGGAAAAGACATTTATCAATTTGCTAATCAGACATTACTTGCTTTTAACAGCCTACTTGATAATCTGAACTCTACCTTTGAGCAAAGTATCATTCTTGGTTCTGACACTTCTTATCTCAAGACTTATTTGTCAGCCATTCAAAAATATTTGCCAGAAAACCGTAAACTCAATGTCCAAACTTACAGCAATTCCCATCAGATTTTTCAAGCACTTTTGGATGACCAAATTGATCTTGGAATTATGTCAGGTAGCTACACCCAAAAAGGTGTGCTCAAACTTCCACTTCGCTCTGATAAATTGATGATTGTCGGGCAAAGAGAGCTCATCGAAAAATTTGACAAGGGTGAAGAATCACTTTTCTTACTCTATCACATGACCAGCAGCTACCATAATTTCTTAAAAGAATTTATCAAGATTAATCAGCTGCCAACCCAACACCATATTTCTATCGATAACCTCTCACTTATCGAACACGAAGTGCTTAAAGGTACTGGCATTACCATTGTCAGTCAAGACATTGCTGAACGTCTGCTTGAAAATCCAAATATCATTTCAAGCTCTAAAAAACTAAAAGACATTTTCATCAAGACCTATGCCATCGTCAAAATGGAAAATAAACATTACCAAGACCTTCTAACGATTATTCAAAAACTAAAAAAATCGTAAGGGGCAAACTTTCCCATATCGCAGAGTCCAGATTTTGCAAGGGTTATGGTATAATAGAAGAATTGAAAACATGAGATTAGAAAGGAGACGTCGTAAGCTTCTTATCGCTCTCGGTTAGCTAGCATTACGGCAACTTTAATCATGTCATTTGATGGTTTTTTCCTACACCATTTAACCAAAGAATTACAAGACGAGCTTCTCTACGGACGCATTCAAAAAGTTAATCAGCCTTTTGAACACGAGCTTGTTTTAACCATTCGTAATAACCGTAAAAATTATAAAATGTTGCTTTCTGCCCACCCTGTTTTCGGGCGCCTGCAAATTACTAAAACAGACTTTCAAAACCCTCAAACACCTAATACTTTTACCATGATTATGCGTAAATACCTTCAAGGTGCTGTTATTGAAAACATCACACAAATTGAGAATGACCGTGTTTTAGAAATTGCCTTTTCAAATAAGAATGAAATCGGTGACAACATCAAGGTCACCTTGGTTGTTGAAATCATGGGCAAACACAGTAACATCATCTTGATTGATAAGGCTGAAAGTAAGATTATCGAATCTATCAAACATATCGGTTTCTCACAAAACAGCTACCGAACAATCTTGCCTGGTTCAACTTACATTGCACCGCCAAAAACAGATGCTAAAAATCCTTTTACTGTTTCAGATGAAAAATTATTTGAAATCTTACAAACCGAGGATTTGGCACCACGTCATCTTCAAAAACTCTTCCAAGGTTTGGGACGTGATACCGCTAAAAATTTGGCAGCTCAGCTTAGTGATGATAAACTCAAACAGTTCCGTGCTTTCTTTGCTCGACCTGTCCAGCCAAATATGACTGACAAATCATTTGCAGCGGTGCCATTTGATAAGAGTGGTCAAACTTTTGACAGCCTTTCAGAGTTGCTAGATGTTTTCTATCAAGATAAAGCTGAACGCGATCGCGTCAACCAACAATCAAGTGACTTGATTCACCGTGTTCAGACTGAACTCGATAAAAACATCAAAAAACTAGCAAAACAAGAAAAAGAATTGGCAGCTACTGAGAACGCCGAAGAATTCCGCCAAAAAGGCGAACTCTTAACCACTTATCTCTCAATGGTGCCAAACAACCAAGACCAAGTGGAACTTGATAACTACTACACTAATGAAAAAATCACTATTGCTCTTGATAAAAGTTTGACCCCTAACCAAAATGCTCAGCGCTATTTCAAAAAATATCAAAAACTAAAAGAAGCTGTCAAACACTTAACAGGACTCATCGAAGAAACAAAACACACAATCACTTATCTTGAAAGTGTCGAGACAGCTCTAAGCCACGCTTCTATCTCTGATATCGAAGACATTCGTGAAGAATTGGTGGAAACTGGTTTTGTCAAACGCCGCACGCGCGATAAACGTCACAAGCGTAAAAAACCAGAGCAATACCTTGCTTCAGATGGTAAGACAATCATCATGGTCGGACGCAACAACCTACAAAATGATGAATTGACCTTCAAAATGGCTAAAAAAGGAGAACTCTGGTTCCACGCCAAGGACATTCCAGGTAGTCACGTACTCATCAAGGACAATCTTAACCCAAGCGACGAAGTCAAAACTGACGCCGCTGAATTGGCAGCCTATTACTCAAAAGCTCGCCTATCAAATCTTATCCAAGTTGATATGATTGAAGCTAAAAAACTCAACAAACCTACTGGTGCCAAACCTGGTTTTGTCACATACACTGGTCAAAAAACACTTCGCGTTACACCAACCGAAGAAAAAATCAATAGCATGCGCATCGAAAATAAGAAATAAGTTGCTGTTAAGATTGCAAAAAAGCATTGGCTAAAAGCCAATGCTTTTTGTTTATTCTTCAGTTTTATCGATTAATTTTGAGTGACGGTAACCATAAGCAAAGTAAATGATTGTTCCAATCACAAAGGCAATGATAAAGCCAAACCATGTCTCAAGCTTACATTGTGTCATCAAAGCAAAGCAAACCACAATTGATAAAATTGGTAAGAATGGCACCCAAGGTGTTCTGAATTCACCTTCTTTTGGCTCACCAAAATCTTTACGAAGTTTGATAACACCAAAAGCAAGCAAAATAAGATAAGCCAAAGTCACAATATTTACCAATAAAGCTAGGATTTCCAAAGGAAAGACCCCTGAGAAGAACATTGTGACAATCCCGACAAAAATAGTCGCTTTCTTAGGAACTTTGCTCTTCGGTGTTAATTCTTGGAATTGCTCAGGCAAAAGCCCATCACAACTGACATTGTAAATCACACGTGACAAGGCAAACATCATAGAAATACATACCGTTACCAGTGTCAAAATCACCACTACAGAGACAATATTACCAACCAGAGGGAAACCAATGCTACGTAGTACAAATGGAACCACTTCAGCCGTGTTCAATTTTGTATAATGAACAGTTCCTGTCAAAACCAAAGTAACCAAGACATACAACAAAGTTGTCAATCCAATTGAAAAGAAGATACCTTGTGGAATTTTCTTTTGAGGTTCTTTGGTTTCATCAGCCGCCATCGAAATAGATTCAAATCCAAGGAAAGCAAAGAACATCAATGATGCACCAGCCATGATACCAACTTTACCACCATAAATTTGACCAAATCCGAACGGTGCAAAATCACTCCAGTTTTGCGTATTGATTGCTGTCAAACCAAGAGCGATAAAGATAATCAAAACGGCTAATTTAAAAATAACCAAAACCGAATTAAATCTTAATACCGTTTGAACCCCTAACACAACAAGGGCAGTCACACAAAGCAATAAGAGAACCGGAACAATATCAATATAAGTTCCTTTAGCAGGATTGAAAGGACCACTCAAGGCAGTCGGCAAACTAATACCGAAAGTTTTCAAGAAAGCCTTTAAATACTCTCCCCAACCAGAGGCTGCCGTTGAAATCGCTCCAGCAAATTCAATCATCATAAACCAACCTGCAATCCAAGCTGGGTACTCTCCAAAAACAGTATACAAATAGCGATACACACCACCTGAATGTGGCAAGCGTGAAGAAAATTCTGCAAAGAATAAAGCTGACATGGTTACACAGATAGCAGCAATAATAATTGAAATAGTAATCGCAGGTCCTGCGTATTGAGAAGCACCTACTCCTGTTATCGTGAAAATCCCAGTCCCAACAATCGAACCTACCCCCAAAAAGATAAGTTCAGCAAGCCCCAGGTGTCTTTCTAGATGACTTGTCTTTTGCGCCATCGGGGTTTTTCGAAAAATATCCATACATTCTCCTGTTATCTATTTGAAATCGTCATACAATTCTTATAATTCTATCAATTCTTGATACAAGATTCACATGCACAACGTCTTTTATTTTAGGATAAATATAAGTAAAAATCAACTCTATATCTCATTTTTATCCGTAAAAAAACACATTACTAAAACAAGATAAACTCGTTTTTAGAAATGTGCCTTTTTCATATGCGGTAACTAGACGATTTATTCGCTCTTTTTGATGTCTTCTTTCAATTCGTCTATGTTAAATTTTGCAAAAAGGTATTTGCGGTCTTGAACTGGGAAACGTTGATCAAGTTGGTCAACAGGTCCTACTTCAACCACACCTTCTGAAATCACAAAATCCATCACATGACCACCAAAGGTTAAATCATCTGAAATAAAGTGTAAATGATAACCAGCAACACTCACACCATGGAACATCTTAGGTGTCCAGATACCCACAATAGTCCCCGTGACATTTTCACGTGAATATTCAGGTTGGCGTGTTGCGACTTCTGCAAATTTTGTATTTGGCGCAGATTTTGGAATCATGCGAACATGCATGTTAGAAAAAGTCCCTTTAATTTTAATCGAACGGAACAAGTTTACCCCATCATAATATGACTCGATACGCTTTTTCAACTCAGCATCTGTCATTTCAAAACGTTGTTTAAAAATCACTTCTGCTTGATGAGGAACAACTGCAGCGTAAGGAACTTTGACATCATCAGAAACCTCAACAATTTCAGGTTTTCCGTTTGAACCGATAGCTTGATAGGCTTTACCGTCTAGAATAATCAACTCCCCATCAATAGAATCGAGTGTCCCGATTCCTAAATCACCATGCTCTAGTAGCTCACCGATGGTTAATGTTCCACCATAAAGACCAGCCATCAAGGCACTTAAGGTATTATATTGAAAAAGTTTAATTGCTTCTGACATACTCTCCTTCACTTTCGTCATTTAAAATTAATTGTCATTAATATTTTATTGCCAAATTCGATAAATTGCAAGCTTAATAAAACTCGTCTGGTAAGATTGTTTCACCAAGTTTAATGTTATCTTTGTAATCGATTGGAATATCGATAAGTACTGGTCCGTCTTCTGCTTCAGCAAGGGCTTTTTTGAAGGTTGCTTCAAAACCTTCTTTGCTATCAACACGGTAACCTTTAGCACCGAAGCTTTCTGCGTATTTGACAAAATCAACAGGACCAAAATCAACACCTGAAGAACGACCGTATTTCATCTCTTCTTGGAATTCAACCATGTTGTATTTACCATCATTCCAGATAATGTGAACAATTGGCAAGTTAAGACGAACTGCAGTTTCTAATTCTTGCGCTGAGAAGAGGAAACCACCATCACCAGATACAGAGATAACGGTTGTATTTGGACGAACAAGGGCTGCTGAAATTGCCCAAGGAAGTGCTACACCGAGTGTTTGCATACCATTTGAGAAGAGCAGGTGACGTGCTTCGTATGATTTGAAGTAACGTGCCATCCAGATGTAGTGACTACCAACGTCAACAGTTACAGTCATATCATCTGTGATATTTTCTTGCATAACATCAATCACATCAAGTGGGTGAACCACACCAGGATTTGAGTCGCGGTCAAATTTCACATCTCCAACCACATTTTTCTTAAGGTTTTGAAGATAATCTACAGATGTTTTTGGTAGTGTATAGCCATTGACAGCAGGCAATAGCAAATCAATAGTGTCGGCAATATCTCCAATCAATTCGCGTTCAGGTTGGAAATAAGTATCAATTTCAGCTTGAGCGACGTCAATAACAATGATACGTGCTGAGATTTCAGCATTCCAGTTGCGTGCTTCGTATTCAATTGGGTCATAACCAATTGCAATGACAAGGTCAGCTTTTTTAAGCAACATGTCCCCTGGTTGGTTACGGAAAAGTCCTACACGACCAAAGAAAGTGTCTTCTTCAAGTTCACGTGATACGATACCTGCCCCTTGGAAAGTTTCAACAACTGGCAATTTAACAGCTTCAAGCAATTTACGAATTGATTTTGTGACCGCACGTGTTGAAGCACCATTTCCCAAAAGTAAAACTGGCAACTCAGCATTGCGAATCGCTTGAGCAAGATAGTTCACGTCATCAACAGATGCTGAACCAAGTTTAGGGTCAGTCAATGGCTTAATAGCTTTTACAGATACTAAACTATCCGTAACGTCTTGCGGAATTGAGATAAAGCTTGCACCGCGTCGACCTGATTTAGCTACACGGTGGGCATTGGCGATGATTTCAGAAAGTGTATTTGGGTCATGCACTTCAACAGCTGACTTCGTTACTGGTTCCATCATCGCAACGTTTTTCATTGATTGGTGTGAACGTTTCAACAAGTCACAACGTTTTACTTGTCCTGAGATGGCAAGAACTGGGTCACCTTCATCAGTCGCCGTTACAAGCCCAGTTGCTAAGTTTGACACACCAGGACCACTTGTTGTAATTACAACACCTGGATTACCTGTGATACGTCCGATACCTTGCGCCATAAAGGCTGCATTTTGCTCATGACGTGCAACAATCAATTTTGGACCTTTGTCTTCAAGTGTATCGAAAACACGGTCAATTTTTGCGCCCGGAATACCAAAAACGTATTCGACGTCATGGTTAATAAGGCTATCTACAACAAGATCAGCCCCATATTGCTTTTGTTCAATCATTTTATCTCCTATATGTCTTTAGATGACTAATTAAGAACATATTTTAAAGTTCCAATACATCACAATTTCAAGAAAATCTAGCGATAAAATTAGTCAAATCTAAATCACAAATTTTTATTTTTTCACAAATATGAATCAATTATACCATAGTTTTACGAAAAGTTTGTGAAATTTCGCTTGTGAAATTTTTATTTATTTTTCTAAAGTAAGATTGAAAACATTCTTGAAAATTACAATAAAAAACACGACGAAATTGTCGCGCTTTTTACTCTATTTTTTTCGTCTT